>Ga0065711_1031415_pt1 | contig 29750 bp, 10 predicted proteins | sample Hoacrofraction12_FD_59098 | JGI IMG/M metagenome (GOLD analysis project Ga0065711, IMG submission 59098) | Hoatzin crop microbial communities from Cojedes, Venezuela - Epithelial fraction 12 v2 (version 2) | ecosystem: Host-associated > Birds > Digestive system > Esophagus > Crop | place... | reverse complement strand
GGGGGGGGGGTGTTCAAGGGTAACTTTCTTTTGAAGTGAAGCACAACGTGGAATTAGTTATCTGAAGCATCCATAGGTGTTTCTAATTCCAGAAGAGGAACTGTTAGTCAAATTGTTTACATTGTGTTTCATTTCCTTTACGGTAGTTTCTTGAATCCCTGCCTTACTCTTAAAATATGGAACTACCTTTAACTTACTTCTTGGAATAGCGAGATAATAAAACTTCCTCAGAGTTGACTGTTTTGGGGGAAGGGCCAGAGAGCTTTTGCTGTAATTTCTTAGGTGCAGAGTGATGCCTTTGCTGGGAGTTGATGGGTTCTGAATGCTGACATTGCAGCCGCTTTTTCTCCAGTGTACCTGACTCTCCTACCATGGGACTCTGACAGAAGTGTCTCCTTACCAACTGTCTGTACTAAAAGTACAAAAAACAAGATTGAAGTACTTAAGCAAGATTTTTAGTCTTTAAAAAAAATCACAGCAGCTGAAGGAAGCAAAGAGCAGAGGCAGGCAGCTGTGCCACAGTGCCCGCTGGGCAGCTGGGGTAGGGTGGGAGCAGGGCTTGCGTCAGCTGGGAACGCGAACAGCCTGCACCATGCACGCTGTTTGGTTTAGTGTTCTGCTTACTGGGCTTCAGCTTTCTAAGAAGTGAAATAGAAATCTGATTACTTTAAATTGGTAGCCTTCAAAATCCATTATGGATGCCAAAAGATTTTCCAGGGAAGATCTGGGCTATTATAGAGCATATTTAAAGGCAATTATTAGTGGTTTCATGGACTCTCTAAGAAGGCAGACCTCCAAATCAGTGGAGGTCAGGACTAATGGATACTTCAAGTTGCATAAATTTGTCTTTCTTTGAAGAAAGGCACTTTACCAACACGAGCTCTTCTCCTGAGGAGGACAAGCTTGGTAGATATTTGTGGTTCTAGTGCAGTATGAAAGGAGGTGGTAGGACAATAAAATAAGTGTGGACTGAGGGAGATTGCAGTTGTGGCACTGCCTGGTGGCAGCAGGAGGAGGGCATGGGGCAGGAGGAGCTCTGTGGGGGCCGGCGGCTGCCTTGCTGTCCCCAGCGGGACAGGGCAGCGGCTTGCAGACATGTCTTCTGGTGGCTTCTGGAGCACAACGGGTTACGTGATGCCGAATATCTCTGTTTCCCATTTAAGCCTAGAAAACAGATTAAATGCTCTTCTAATACACATATTTCAGGAAAATGTTTTCTGTAATTGCTACAGAAAATGCTGTGATAGGAAAGGGAAGGGAGTTGGTCCACTCAAGCGTGACCTAGTTGGGAAAGGAGTCAGCTGGGCACGACTGGATTAACTGAAGTTTTGGGAGAGACCTTGGATTACAGTGGAGTGGCTTTGTGGCTCACTAGTACCATGTACCTAACTTCCATAGATGTTTTAGGATGTGAGCCAATTTAGCTTTTTTTGGGAGGAGGCAGGGGGTGTGTGGGTTGGGCTCTTATCCTTTATTCCATTGCTTCAAGGATTGTGCCCATGTGTGTAGTGCACGGGTGAGGACAAAGGTTTGAAGACTCTCTTTATGGCATCTCTGCTTTAACAGGCTTTTCTGTTTGTCCAGAAGATGTAGAAAATCAGTCTTTGTTGAGGTTCATATGTGCGGGAGACAAAGGAGGACAAACTGATGTGCCTCCAGGTTTCAGTTCTCCAGTATTGTACATTTTGGTTTAAGTGTAGTAGCTTCAGTCTAAATTTGTATTTTTTTTCTTTTCCCTTCCCTAGAGTAGTCTGACATCAGCTGCTGTCTCTTGTGACTACCTGGTGGCCACTTCAGTTCCCATGTGCTTGTGTCAACTAACTGGATTGTTTGCTATTTAAAGGGGAATAAAACCCAGACACTGCTGGGGTGCATATTTTATGCTATGTACTTGCATGTTCCGTTGCTAGAGATGAAGCAGAAGAACAAGCATATTTGTATAGCCAGATTATATGATTGAGGTTATTCTATGCACAATATATAATATGTGTCTTAAACAGGGCTGATTCATACACAAAAGCAAACAGTTACTGCACACACACAGTAAGACTTTTCTTAACGAAACACTGAGTTTGCTGTTGCTATAAATGTCTTTACACCCTTGTCCTCGATTACATCAACTTACATCATCTGTGTCTCGTATAGGAACAATTACCAGGCTTCTCGATATTTATAGGGTTTTTTCCTTTATGAAAACTCTTAGAAGTTGCTAAATGATATAAAAATCTACTGGAGCTAAGAAAAGGTCAATATGGCACATGAACTTTGTAGGGAAACGTATTTCTCAATACCCATTGCTATTTGTACTTTTTTTTTTTTTTTCTTCAAAAGTCCAGATCAAATACTCAGTTTGTTACATTGCTGACATGGTTTTACAGTGTTGGCCCTGTATTTATAATGCTGTTATGAGAACAGTAGCATTTCTTAGTTCAATACTTGCTGTTTATCATCCTTTAACAAGATGCGGGTTTTATTTTAAAACAACATTGTGTTTTTGTAACTGCAGCCAATATAAATATGTCTCTCTAGCTAGCTGAGTCTCCTCTTCTATCCTTAAGGCAAGAAACTGGGTGCTTCTGAAATGATAGGTCTGATAACAGGAACAGAGGCACTGTTTGCAAATTGAATGTAAAGTAAGTTTTATCTGCTTACAGAAAGTAATATCATGTATGTATTCTGAATCTTGAGTAATGATTGTTTCAGATTTACTTACCTTGCTTAATTCACTAGATCTTCCTTATTTACTAGATTCACTGGATCTTGCATTTGGACATGCTTAAACTGTCTATGGCTTGTTATGTCAATTTGTGATATGTATCTGTGAAAACAATTGCATTTGAAGTATGCAACAGAAGCTTTGGTATCAGATTTTTTTAAGGCAAGAAGGGGGTGGGCTTTTAGCCTGAATCTAACCAGCTCAACAGAAGCACCCACGCCATAGGATTTACCTATTAATTTGTGTCAAGTCCAGCGGCTGTTGATCAGATATGGATTCTTTCTAAAAAAGAGTGCCAAATAAGAGAAGGTCTACTGCTTCACGTGGTGAGCTGCTAGTGTGAATTGAAGGGCATGTCTATTTTCCTGTTACTCACCATTTAAAATTCTCTAGTGTAGATTTTCAGGTATTGCATCTTAGTGTGCGTGTTTCTGTTACAGTAAGAAGGTGTTTGAGATAGGATCTGTCAGCATAAGCACATGCAGATCTTGATCAAACTCTTTAACTTTTTGCTTTAAAGCTGTAGATGTTTTCACGTATTTTAACTAAACAGAATTCCTCTTACACATTTTCTTAGGGATGAATTCCCCTTCTGCTTAGTCTGACAAGCATGAGGCAAGCCTTGTTTAAATTAATGTCCTGCTGAGCACTTTCTAGACTTTTGGAGCTTCTGTGTCAGAGTAGGAAAAATACTGCAGTAGCGATCCTTCCTGCTGTGGCTTGCTTAGCATTACCATGACCTTTGGACATGAAAAGATGAGCACGATGCTTGTGTTAGCAGCAAGATAATGCTGCAAATTTTTTTTTTTTTTTCGGTCAGCTGTAATGCCCAAATCCTTTGCAGAGTTTTTCCAAATCCCATTTCCCTGTCCCTGAGTATGACTTGCCTATTGTTCACCAGACTCTCAGTAGAAAAAAAAAAAAGAAATTGCAGGTGCCTAATTTTGTAGGTGACTCATATCACTGCCTAAGTGCCTTGTCCTCTGTTATTTACCATTCCTTTAATCTTTCATGCACCTTTTATTAGTTGTTTTCTGCCATCCATGAGATGTATGACCATTTTAACTCATGCCAGATGATTTAATGTATCGTTCACGTGCCATATGGGGTCCTCCAGGGTATTTTGTGTATCCTCTGGCTTTCCTGCTGCCTGAGGGCAGGTAGTGGCCAGGTGAATTGTCTTGGCAGCACCCTGTTCCTCCCGGCCCACGGTCCCGTCCTGGTTGGGGTGCTGCCCTGGCCGGGGTGCAGGTGGCTTGCACAGAAGAGCACCTTCCCCGGCGGATGGAGCCACAAGCCTTGAGCTGGCAGTGGCAGTCCCGTGCCTGGCACCTTCCCGTAGGTGTGTGCCTGCGGACGCAGCAGGTACGGCGTGGTTGGAGTGCCGTGCCACTGGCCGCAAGTACCAGGGCAGGTGTGGGGGCATGGCGGGAAGAGAGGCCCTGTTAGAGCCTGTCCCTGCCAGCTGTGTGAGTGCATCCCTTTAAAAAGGGGAAAAAGAGTCAGTAGGACTCCGTGCAATGAACCGTGTTCCCTGGCCGTGGGCTGACTTCTCTTACTTACCTGGTGTGTATCCCTCCAAATAGGCTGTAAGCCCTGGGGTTGGTGGACTACAAGCCTTGGCTAGGCAAACATCTACGTGCAAAAGCTAGTTTTACGCACTTTACAATTTGCATATGCAGGTAATTGCACATTTAATTGGAGCTTTTGTTTCAAGCGTCCCTTCTTGTATGGATCTCAAGTCTGTCTCGCCATGTTTGCCAAATGCTCGGCTACTAGGGAATGAAGACAAAGAAACTTCTGAATTCTTTTTTTTTTTTTGAAGTGGAAAGATATTTTATGCATGGTCATGAAAACATGAATTGAAATTAACTCTGTCCCTGTGTCAATGTTGTTTTGGTGGACAACATAGGACATTTAAGCTAGCATTGTCAGGATGCTGTTGTTCCCCTAAAACATAAAAGTAAAAGTGAAGAACCACTGGCAGCCTTGCCTCCACCTGCTTTTCTTTACTGCTCTTAAAATAGACTTTGAAGTGAATGTATTTTAGCTTTCTTGGAACAGAGATTTTTCTGTAACCTCTTCAGTAGATTCTGAAATAATTCTGAAACTTAAGTGTTTGCAAGGAGAGAGGGAAATGACATGACCTGGTTGTACCTGAGTCTGTTTGAATGATGTGTGACATCCTGGTGATGAGGGAGGAGGAGGAGAAGGGTGCTCCACAAAACACCGTAAAATCAGGGGACTGGTGGTCCTACCTCTGCGGGACTGGAGTTTGCCGGACCATTCATGAGGAGCAATGCCAGCTGTTGCTTTGTCTGCGGAGGCTTGTGGAGTTCTAATTCTTTGCACAGGTTTAGACTAACCGTGGTACGGAACAATGAATACTCTGTATGTTCCTTGGGAACCTTTCCTATGTGTTAATGGTAACTAAAAATGGACCTCTGAAGTAAGCCTTGTTCTCAGCAGGAGGGACTCGCAATACAGATCTTAAAGAACATTGTGTCCCACTTTTTCTAATAGAATTAAATCTTTCTCTTTTTTTCTTATTAAATTTTTACTGTATTTTATGGTGTATTGTTGCTTCTCTTTCTGTCTGTCGCATGATACTAACGATGCCAAGTCATACTGCTATCAGACTTCTCCGACTAGAGCCCAGGAAACTTTTTTTCTTCTAGAGCAGCTGTGATCCAGCAGTGGGTCATGACACAAACAGTTGTTTCTCAGCACCACTGAAATCTGGTGTGTTGTCCAGTTACTATGTGAAGCTTTCTTTAGAGTATTTCTAATTTGGACTGCTTGTTGTGACAACGTTATGAGATGAGAAACGATGTTTTGTGGTGGTACAGTAACTTGGGCCTCCTGGGGAGCGCAGCCAGTCTGATACAAAGATCCATTTCCCATAGCGCTTGTTTTAAGTGTAAACTGAAACAAACTGGGGGGACAGCCAACAGTTGAAAGCTTGTTATACAGCAGACGTAATTATTTTTTGTCTTTTTGAAATGACAGACACTTTGGATGAATACTTTGAGTATGAAGCTGAGGAGTTCCTGGTCTCCTTGGCCTTGTTGATCACCGAAGGTCGAACGCCTGAGTATTCGATCAAGGGCAGAACAGAGGGCTTTCATTGCCCACCGGCACAATCCAGTCAGCCGCCAACAACTAAGCATGAATGCAGCGACAAACTGGTTCAGGTATGATGGTACCCATTTCATTTTCAGTGGTGTGCATCCTGGCTACCATGATTAAAATCGGCTGAGAACCCCATGGTAGATTCACAGTTAAGCATGAATAGCAATGGCTGGCTGTCAGTCCTGCGTTTAAACGAGTATGTAATTCAGTATTGTACTAATAATAGAGCTGTCCTTAAAATGAGAGATCATTAAGCCTTTTATCCTTGAACATGAAATTCTGCACGACTACCTGAGTGCAGTACTTATTTGAGTCTTTATTATGCAAATGGAGTGTGCTATACTTAGCATTCTTGGTCTGTTTTTTGGTTTTGTTTTTTTAAGAAAATGTAGGCTGACTTGCCTAACTCTTAGCTTTTCCAGGTATTTTTGAAAAGTTGGTGATCCAAAAAACACGAGCACATCAAATCTAGCTAGTCTATTTGGGAGTAAGGTTGGAGTACCCCGTCTCTCAAGTAAAGTTCCTAAGTACTCTGTGAATGTAAGTTATTATTCATGCAGAAGTTGGCCCGCTCCAAGACACAGAATTTGTAAAGATACCGCTTGAGTGTGTCTATCCAAGAGGGTGACTTGTGGAGAGAGAAGTAAAAGGTAGCTAAATATAGTGGTTGGGGAATTGGATTTTTATGAGCTCTTTTAATTTTCTACAGAATTGCTCAAGTGGCGACCGTAAAGGATTTGTTAATTATTTTTTGTTTAATAGCTCTGGAATCTTATCTCTGATTTGGTGAAACCTAGTTTACAGAATTCGACCCTTACCCTATTCCAGTACTTTGGAACAGGTTTTTAAAGGAGATTTAAATCTGGCTAGTATTTTTATGGCTTGTATATGTTAACTACTTTTCTTTCTTTCCCTCAGTGTCGTCAAGCCAGGCGAACCAGATCTGAGGTTATGCTACTGTGGAAGAACAATATTCCAGTCATGGTGGAAGTGATGCTACTTCCAGACTGTTGCTATAGTGATGAAGGGCCCACTACCGAGGGGAATGATTTAAATGATCCTGCAATCAAACAAGATGCATTGCTGTTAGAAAGGTGGATTTTGGAGCCAGTTCCTCGACAGTAAGTTGGATATTAGGATTAGCTGGTAGTTGCAAGAATCTTACCATATTGAAGTCCTGGAAGTAATGGGTTAGTGGTGTTGAACTGGCCCTTTGACAGGAGGACTGATCTAAGAAAACCACTAGTTACCAGTGAAATCTAAGCATCTTTTAATCTTAGTCTTCCTGTAATCATACTTTCTGCAGTGCGCATTGTGCAGTGCAGAGTATGAAATGCTCCTAGCTGAAAATGGTCATTTTTATATGGTATTTGTTATGTTAAATTGTATGTGGATAAAAGCAAATCAGGCTCTGTAATCTTAAAAATGTCTGAGGAGTTTCATTGTTTTGCTTGATTCAGCTGTATTTTATTTTCAGAATGAATATCTGAAAATGTCCTAGTTCTCATAGTTCTCTGTGTATATTCTTACCAATGTCCACGTGTTTCTCTTAATACATTTTAGGAGCGGAGATCGATTTATTGAAGAGAAGACCCTTTTATTGGCTGTTCGTTCTTTCGTTTTCTTCTCTCAGCTAAGCGCGTGGCTGAGTGTTTCACATGGTGCTGTTCCCCGAAACATTCTGTACAGGTATGTCTGGGGTGGAGAAAACTCATTTGCAGTTTGCAGGTTGTTGCAGCTTGTCTTAAAACCATTCTTCCCTCCTGCTGTCCTGGTTGCTTTCAGAAGATGCCACATTGTTGGCCCAGTGCTTTGGCAGTTGTAGAGGATTCGTATAATTCGCAAAGTACAGCAGTGGCTGGTGTCTCTGTTGCTTTTGCTTAGACATTTGTGTTATGAAGTAGATAATTAAAGACTCTTCGTTTAAATGTTTCTGTAAATGCCCTTCTATATTGTTTCAGGGTGAGCGCTGCAGATGTGGACTTGCAATGGACGTTCTCCCAGACGCCAACTGAGCATGTCTTTCCTGTTCCTAATGTTTCTCACAATGTGGCCTTGAGAGTCAGCGTCCAGTCCTTGCCCAGACAATCGAACTACCCAGTTTTGACCTGTAGTATTCACACCAACCTAAGCTTTTATGAAAAGCGAATGCAAGAGCATAAGTTACATCAGCACAGTGATTCCGGTGCGGCACAGCAATGTAGTACCTCCAGTCCGCAGCGCTTCTGTGGGAAACAGACATGGACGACGGCACCTGAAGGCCTACTTAATGGAAAAAAGACGCCTGAATTTACTACATCTATCAGAAATTTAAAACTTTATCCATCTACCGGACTTGGATCTGAGTTTGGAACATCACAGTCTAAAGTTCAGTGCTATAATGCTACAGGAGACAATAAGACACAGTCTCATGAAATACCTGTCAGGACTTTTAAATCCTTTTCTCTAGTTGATTTCCGTGTTTCAAATGGTCACTGCTCTCATCAGCCCACAGGAGAAACCAATCCTTTGATAGGCTCTTTACTTCAAGAGCGACAAGAAGTCATTGCAAGGATTGCTCAGCACCTGATTCACTGTGATCCAGCTACTTCACCGGTTGTTGCTGGACGCCCATTCAACGTATGTGAAAACAGCTCAGCTACACCGAAAACTTTTCGGAGTACTTACGAAGACGAAAACTTGCCAAGGAAAGGCAAGGAAACCTCTCCTGTTTCTGTTGCCAACTTAGACATTGAAATACAAGAAGATGGTGGTGAAGGCAAAACTAAAGCAATACCAGAGACCCCACTGCTTGATGCTCGCATTCCAGTGAACCACTGCGGCCGTCAGCCAGCAGGAGAGAGTAATCCCCTGATTGATTCGCTGCTGCAGGAGCGGCAGGAGGTGATAGCAAGGATTGCCCAGCATTTGATCCATTGTGATCCAGCTACTTCACATGTTACTGGACATCCATTCAAAGTGCATGAGACTAGCCCAGTTACTTCAAAAATTTTCCGAAGTACATACGAAGATGAAAATTTGCTGAAGAAAGGCAAGGAACAATCTTCTGTTTCTTTTGCTAAATCCAGTTTTAGTTTGTTAGAAGACAGCAGTAAATCAAGGACAAAGACACCTGATACTCCTATCAGTCCTTCTAGGTTTGATGGAGAATCAAAAGCTTCTCTGAAACTCCAGGCAAGAAGAAAATTGGTTTTGGCAAAACCCACTGAAGCTGTCCGAAGTGCATTTCATCAGATCTCAAATAAAACTTCTCATGCATTTACTAACATTCACACGTCGTCATCATCATCATCATGTATTCAAGAAAATAAATCTGAATTGCCAGATAAATTGGAAATTATACATTCTGGTTATGCACAGAAAGACCAGATGACCAATAGAATTAAACAGTGTTCAAATTTCAGCATTGATGAACAGATTTGCACAAATAAACTTAAAGAAAGAACAGTTGTTAGTGAGAACAATGGCATGGACAGTTGTAGCAATTTACAAATAGATAAATGCAGAATACTTGAAGGTACAAAAAAAGCAACTGTGATGCAAGTATCTGACTCTTTGCACAAAAAGGAGCTCAAGTATTTAGATAAAGACTCAAAAACCCCAAATATTTATGAGCAAAATACTCAGCTTATTAGTATTGAAAATTATTTACATAAAGACCATGACAGTTTCAAAAACAAAAACAAACAAGATAAAACAAAAACTGCACACGATGAGAATGAAGACCCAACAGGCCTCGATTTCCAAAGCACTTCTCAGAAGAAACCTACAGAAGACGGCGTAGTTAAGTGTGAGCGGCTGAAGAATGCAGATGTACAGGTAAATACATAGAGGAGAAGACCAATTCCTGTAGCTGCGCTTAGTCAGACAGCTTGTACCCTCTATCTGCCAAGGACCGATAGGAAGAGGGATTATATCTGACTTCATAGGAAGCAGCACGTTACTGTTGTCTGCTTGGTGGTCTGAAGTAATGTTTGGCCTGTAGTGCTTCCCCCATACCTTCTTGATTAAAAGTTCAACATGCAAAGAACATTGTCTTATTCCGCTCATGGTGATAGCATTATGAATGACAGTTTCCACAGGCAGTTAGGTATCCTGTCTTTTTATGAATATACGGATCTAGGAATATGATCTGTATATGAACTGTAGTGAGCAGTCTGTGTGCTTGTAGGTTGAGTCAAGGGGAATTTATACTGAATATTTCATACTATGCTAGTGTGATGCAGATCCACCTGGTCCAGAAGTCTTTTCTGTTACAGCAAGCAAAGTATTACCATGATAGGCCATTGGAATATCCCATTCATATCTTGAGTAAATTTTTTTGCTGACAGAAAGCACCGTCTCTAAAACATGCAAATATATGGTGGAAACATAATTTTCGATCCTTGGACGGAACTTCAACCAAGGCTTTTCATCCCAGAACTGGATTACCTCTGCTTTCAAGTCCTGTAAGTTACTGTTGAAATTATAACTTTAAATGAGAAAGAAAGTATTTTGTTCTTTTAATATCTGTGTAATGTAAAAAATTTTACCTAGGTGAAGTGTGTGAGTTTACATTCATTATCGGAGTGAATACTCTTGCAAGTGGATATTTGAGAGTTAACACTCAAATGAAGTTGAACAATAATTCTGGAAAAAAAAAAAGGGGTAGTTGTTGAGATCCTATCAAAATTAACAGAAGGTGACATTAGAGAATTCTATGGCAAAAAATGCTTTGGTGCTGTTTTAAAGCAGAAAAGAAAGTGTTTTGAAGATCAGTATTTTAGGTGTAAGCTAACATATTTTGTCATTTAAGAGTTTTTGTGTGAGTTATTAATACTTGATTGCCTGTTATTCCAAAGCTCTGTTTCTGTGAACAGTTTGTACTGTATATTCTTCAGCAATCAACGATGTCATTGAATGACTGAAGGGATACAAAGCTGCTGTGATAAGACAAAGACATTGGGGAAGTGTTACAGTTCTTGGTAGGTTGTTGGGAGTTTTGAAGAAAAAGGCAGTCTCAGTTAAAACTACTGAAGTAGCGATGTTCTGTAATCCACATATGGTGTGTTTTATTCTTCAGTGCTTGTAAAGGCTGACGTATTTTCAGGAAACTTGGATGGAAGTTGTTACAGCCTGTTTATTATGTTCTGCACGGTTGCAAAGAGAGGTCTGGTTTTTGAATGAGTCTTTAAGTACTTCCTGTTAATCAGAATTTACAGTCTTGTCATCAATAATTTTAGAATTTTCTTCACAAACTTTAGTATGTATAGGAATTACTCTCCTCTGCTCTGTTTTTATAGTTTTGTAACTGTAATGTCATGAAAATTCTTGGCAAACTTCTGCTTGCTTGGCAAATTGTCCTTACTAGAGGCACAGTTTTGAAATTAGCATCTCCTTTCCCTCTTGAGGTTCCTCAAAGAAAAACACAGTCTGGGTGCTTTGATCTGGATTCATCGCTGCTGCAGTTGAAATGTCTGTCTGCAAAAAGGTGTGTTTTATTTACCAGAAGCATTAAGAATTTTGGGGGAGATATAATGTATATGCATACCTGTATGCAACAAAAAAGCATCTTAGCAAGGACAAAAAATGTGTGCCTTTCAAAAAAATCCTTATTTTGAAATAAGGCTTGGCAGCATAATGGCCGCAGGGATCTCCAGGTTAGCATGGCCCTGGGACATAACCATAGTACGAGGGCTGCTACTGAGACAAGCTCTGTCCCGTGCAGGGGTAGGTATGCTGTGAGATACACTGAAGTCTTGAAACAGAAAAGATAGTAGGTGTTGATTCTTCTTCAAATCAATGTTATTTTTGTGTTGTGTTTTGTTCTTAGTGTTGAACGGGTTGAACATTTCGTCTTAACTTGTTCAGAGAACTTTACTTTTAAAAGGGACTGACCATGACCTGCTATACATTAATACAAGCAACATAAACAGCTTTTAGTATGGTAGTTGGATGGATGTTGGAAACTTCAGGATATGCAGCAAAAATATCAGCATACAAGAGAAAATAATCCAATACTTTAGTTCCTGCTAATAAAGTTAATGAACAACCTAAATTTTTATTGTCTTTTTCTCTTGTACTGTAAAACTTGTAGAAGTATTTTTTCAGTTAACTAGAAAATGTTTTGCCAAAGTATTAACAGGCAATGTTGAACTGTTACTTCTTTCAGACAACATTTTGTAATACAGTAAGTAAAAGATTCTTTCTAGAGCTGCTTATACCTGGAAGACAAAAGCAAATGTGTTTATCCTTCGTATTTATTCTGTCTTTTTTTTAATAGCCCACAACGATGTATAAACAGAGACAGTGATCCAGAGAGCCGTGGGAAATCATTTCTAAGTTGTAGTGCTCCACCAGTAACAAGTCTTAGCCTTCTGGGAAACTTTGAGGTATTGCATATTCTCTGGAATTCTTGTGGTATTTTTAGTATTCTTCTGTACTGCTTTTAAAAGTGATTACTGTGAGTAATTCCAGCCTGATTACAATGTAAAAGTTCATAATTAAATTGAATAAAATTTGTTTTAATTTCCAGCTGTAAAGGCACATATTTCATGCCCCAGACATCATCTGTCTCAGAGATTCACATGCAGAGAGCTGCTTATAACTTTTATTTCTTACCATGGTCAAGTTAGGAGGTTGTTAAGTCAACAGAACATTGACTTAAATGAGATTTAACAATCTGTTGTTCATGTTGATAATATATATACACCTAGAAAAAAGGATTTACCTTTTTCACTCTTGAAGTCTACAGAATATGTCACAGAAGCTCTGTTAAATCAGTGTAATATACAGAACGTATTTGAAGTGTAGCCTCCAGCTTTTCACTTTGCGTGGCCTATCAAATATCAACAACATATAGCTAGTGCGTGAACGGGTTGTATTGTACTCCATATTTGTGAAATACAGAGTGAATATGTTTAGGAAAGTTGCAGATTCCAGGTTTGGGGTTTTTTTTTTTAGGTAGTATATGTCAAGGAAAATCTTGCATAGATCCTGCTGCAATAAAATACTCTGTGGGCTTTTGCACCAGTTTCAGTAGATGAAGACTGGATTTGGATGATGCGTTCTCTTAAATCGCCGTCATCTTGCTGAGTGTTCTGCTGTTCATCGTAATTTTTGCCTCAGTGTTGATTTTTGGCAGGTCGCCTTACAAAAGGTGCAAGTTCTTGTAGAAACTTGTTTCCTTTTTAGCAACTTAGTTTTGCTGTATTTTATTTGAGGCGTTCCCAACCTAAGCTGTATGTGTTTTGTTTTTCAGGAATCTGTCCTGAATTTTCGCTTAGACCCGCTCGGCGTTGTGGAGGGTTTCACAGCGGAAGTGGGAGCAAGTGGAGTCTTCTGTCCCACACATATGACTCTGCCTGTTGAAGTGTCGTTCTACAGCGTTTCAGACGATAATGCACCCTCTCCTTACATGGTAAGTGTGCGGTTGGATTTATTTTAAATAAATTCTCATAGGTGGAGAGGAAGAACAAGAGCTCGGTGAGTAGAGCGTTCAGGAAGTGAGGATTTGCAGGGACCTGGGTTATTTTTCACCTGCTTTTGATGGACTTCTCCTGTCCCTTCTTCCTTTCCCTAACTAGTGCTTTTCCTCCCATTGCTCTGCCCCACCATCCAACTGCTTTTATTTTGGGATATTGAACATATATGCCTCCCTCCACACGAGAGTGATCAACCCCCACCATCTCTTTATCTAATTTAGAATAGGCAGTGAGGCAATAGCTGGACTCAGTGGGATACATTTTGTCGTCTCAACAAGCAGCTGCCCTGGGCAGCTAACTGCTCTGCCAGCAAGTGGCTTAGGCGCAGGCCAGGGTACAAATGCTGGTGGAGACTTTAGACTCAGAAGTTATTCAACCCTTTCTTTTAAAGCAAATACTGTCTGTGCTAGTGACATGCGACACTCTCAGAAGCTGCATGGTTTGCTGATGTTCACACTGACACGCTAGTTGTGTTCTTGGTATCTGTATGCTACCTTTCTACAATGACAGCATGGTTTTTGGATGTCTAAAAGTGCTTCATTGTAGAAAGCAAAAGATATCTTGTATGCTAGCATTGAATCAGTTGGCTAGGTTTATTGTAAACGCCTGTTAAGGAACCTCAGTGTTTCCTAGGTGACAGATCTAGTTTTTAGAGGTTTTCGTATGTGTGTGTCTGTCTAAAATATGGTAAATAGCCTGTTTAAACATGTAAGTAAAGTATTGAACATCTGATTATCCCAATTTTTAGATCTTAAATTCATAGCTCTTACCATATTTCTGACCTTCTGTTTTTAAAAGCATTCACAAAATGAAATGGCTTTGCAAGTTAAGTTTGAGTAATAGAGTTTAAACTTGTATATGCTGCCTCTTAACCATTGTGAAGAAGTATCTATTGTTTTGCTTTCATCTTTCTAGATTATTTCACGTCATTTTCCAGGAGGTGAAGGGATTCTGATGTTCCTCAAATGGTTAAAGTAGCACTGGTTCTTTTCCTAGCTGGGTTTCGTTGTTTCAGGCTTTTCCATATGCTCTAAACATGACCCTATGGCTGAGTTTCCCAGGATTAATACAACGTTTGTATAGTGTCTCCATCATCAGAAACATTGTTTCTGTGTGTATAGCTAGTTTGTCTGCTCTGGGGTTTGTTTTTTTTTGTTTGTTTGGGATATTTTTTGTAAAGTGCAGTGGGATAAACCAGCTGTGCGCTGCAGGTTAACGAAATGTGTGCTGTAGAGCAGTGCCCTGAGGGTCGCAGCACCGTGGGGCACCCGGATGCTCTGTAGGTACATGAGCAGATGCCATCCTCACTAAAGTTTGGATTAGAATGGGAGATTAAGTGCATCTGCTGCCTTTGAAAAGCAGAAATTAGTTCTGTGAGGTTTGGAGTGTTATTGGTGCGATTGTAGGTGATACAAAAATGGAAAGAAGGAGACAAATCTTCCAATTTAACTTACAAGCTGTTTTGAGAAGAAAGCTCTATTTTGCCATAGCTCCCTGGCTGTGAGTTTGAAGATGTGGAAACTTGGAACTTGTTTCAAGAGGAGGATGTACCTTTATTGCACAGCTTTTAATAATCTGCCCCTACTGTTGATTTTTAACTGCATCTTAAATGCATTGCCTCTTCTGTCTTCAGTTTTAGTACGTTACTGGTTGTTTTTCAAATAAATACAATTACATGAATAGAACATTTTGATTTTTTTATATCTCTCCCTGTGAACTAAACATGTGTCTTGTTTTTTCTAGGGTGTAATTACTTTAGAGTCCCTTGGTAAAAGGGGTTATCGGGTACCGCCTTCAGGAACAATACAAGTGGTACGTACTCGGCAGATACAGGTGCTTGAAACCTGTGATCAAGAGAGTCATGCAGAGGAGATGAGGTTATTGGAGATGAGCTTGAAGCTAGCAGTGGAAATGTGCATCTCTGTAGGTACTGTAGTTATTCAAAGTAGAAATCTGTGTGCAATTTGTGGGACAGAAAAGACTCCCAACCGTTGAACCCATCTGTGCTGTGAAGAGACTTAAAATCAGTTACTGAAGATTCAGAATAACTGGGGACATCGTGGCTTTGAAGAAGTAATGGAGAAGTAATTAGGCCACAGTCCAAATTCTGAAATCGTGTGAAAGGGATTGAGATTAAATACTTGGTTTTATCAAAATTTTGTAACATTTTAATACCACCTGTTTTTTGTAATAAAATCAGAAAGTAAATCACAGTCATTGCTTAGAACCAATAATTTGACTCTCTCTTTTAAGAACCCAGTCCAGGATAACACATTGGTAATATCCGCTTTAACAGCAGAGCCCACCACTGTGCTTCCTGTGAGCATATTGTGTCTGGAAAACAATGTAAACAAAAAACTGACTGGAAAAATAAACAGAAATGGGGATGAAAAACTGCAGGATGTTTTTACAGAAACATTTCTGTGTGTCACCGGAACAAAGTGCACAGAGGATGGTGACGATTTTGGCAGGTGGAGTTTGGTTTTGGTTGGGTTGTGTTTTTTTTTTTTTTAGTTTGTCATCTCTAAAGAGTATTGTATTGAACTATTTGTCTTTTCAGACCTTATTTAACCCTAACAAAACTGTGGTGAAGATGTTTGTGGTGATCTATGACTTGAGAGAAATGCCAGCTAATCATCAAACATTCCTACGGCAAAGAACTTTTTCTGTTCCTGTGAGACGAGAAATCAAAAGAACTGTCAATAAAGAAAATAGTCAACAGACTGAAGAAAGGCTACTACGCTACCTCATACATCTGAGGTAAGCTCCTCAGAGTTTAAAAAAAAGAAAACCCAAACCACCACAACAAAAAAAACCAAACTAAAAACAAGCAAATAAAACCACAAAAAGCAAATGCCTGCCAAAATTTATCTCATTATTTCTTTCCCAGCCAGCCTTTCTGAATACAGACTTATTTTAAAAAAAAGAATGCTTTTAACTTGGTCTTGAAGCTAGACAGTAGAGAAGGAAGAGCTAATAAATAATTTGGATTCTGCTTGAGAGAAACAAAGATAAAACATAAAGCTTTTTCTTGGCATTGAAGTGTTTAAGCATGAAGCTTAATTCTTAGCAAGAGAGATTTAGTTCTGGTTGGATCAATGTACTTTTTTTTGAGGTTACAGGAAATGATGAGTGTGGATGTTACATAGGCAAAAGCCAAAACTAAGGATCAATGTAGAGAAGAAGCCCAGTGTCCTCCATAATGTCTCTTCACCACAATAGCTTGTAACATGAAAAGCATCTGTTTTACTCCCAAAAATACAGTGTCTAGTGGTAAAAATGTAAATACCTGTTTCATGATGCAATACTGCTGATAATGCCTTTCACTTTATAAAATATTCACACAATCTTCCTTAAACCATTTATAAAACACTGCCTGAAAGCAGATATTGTGCTTCTGGTTTTGGGATGTTCTGGAGACTGCAGTTCAAAACAAGGGAGGAATGATGGATATACGCTGTCCTTCTGCAGTTTGCACACTTTTGGCTGCATTATTGTAGTAAAAAAAAACACATATGTGCAGACCCAGTGCTTTCATTGCAGCACTTGGAAACCCAATGGCAGTTGACATTCCAAAGCGAGAAAGCAGAACAAAATCAAATCTCTTACACTTTCCTCTTTAACTTTGTTGTAGAATTACTTCTGGTATGTATTATTTTCCCTATTTAGTAGCATTGATTTCTACCCAGCAGACTTGTGAAACACAACTTTGTCTAGGGCAGTGATTCCAGGCCAAGTTTTCCTGTTAAATGAAAGCTGACGGTCATAAAAAAATGTGTGTTGGTTTACTGGAGTGTGAAAATAGCATCACGATGAGGCTGTTGAACTGTGTTTTCATACTGGATTTTAGCCTGGATTGAAATTCATCCTTTCAAGCCACACTAACTTGCCATGTCTACACTAACTTGCCATGTCTAACTTTACCACCTTCTAAAAATTTTCTTCTGGGGTAAATTCTGAAAAGAGTGTGTAGCCCAGACAAAAGGCTCTGTTCGCTTGTAATGTTGGTCTGCCTGATGCAGAGGAACTGGGGACAGGCATCAGCTGCAGAGGTGGGCACAAGTCTGTGGCCAACCAGGTCTGGCGTACAGGCGTGAGGAGTAGTAGACTTGTGTCCCCTTTCAGTTTCCACTTTCATGTAGTTGGTCAATTTGTTGTAGACAGACCAAATAATTACTTCTATTTGAAGGCAAACCTGCTTTCTTCTCTGTCATCTTTTATAGCTAGAAGTCTTCTTCATGAGCTTCCTATTTGTGATACCTGCTGAGAGACAGAAATATAGCAGTTCTGATGTTTCTAGTTTTGAAATGCCTGTTCAATTTAGCTCAGCTTTCAGACCTCTAGTAGGGATCGACTCATGGATTTATAATGTGTAATTGGAAACGCATGCATTTCTGGCTGGAAAAAACAAACTGTCTGATAATTAGGATGCTTAGCTGCTTACTTTGGAAAGTGAATACCTGCAGAGCATGCCAGAAGTTTTGTACTTCGGAGATGAACCCAAACAGTGGATTCTTTCTCATAATGGAAGAACTGCAAAACTTAAAATGTTACAGTAGTTTATGTTGATCTGTTTTGTGATTTATTACACAGAGTACCTCGGATTTTACAAAAGACTCATTTGTCAATCTAGTAGCCTTCTTTACTAAAGATGTATTTTAATTAGAGCTTTAAAAGTTTTAGTAGTATATTAATTCATATGTAAGTTGGTTTTAAAACTTCATTTTTAAAAGCAGCAATGTTTCCTGAAACCCATTTTGCTACGAACTTGTATACAAACCTAAAAAACTTAAACTGTTAAGATTTTTTTTCTTGTTACTGAAGTTGGCTTAGAACAGCCTTTCAGTTTAGGTTGCAGCAGTTGTTGAACACAAGCCTCTTAAACTTACATGTTGAACTTTTGCTCAAAAACCCAAATGAAGTCACCACCGGTAAGCTGCATTGTGGTCACATCTGCTTGCAAGGCCTTAATCACAGTTGTCAGCACTCGCATTATGAAAGCTGCTTTTCAAGTGGTAATTCAGCAAAAATGCTTGCGTAGGTCTGGAACTTAACATTGGTGGCCAGATTTTCTGCAACACTCTTTTAAGGTGTCAGGTTTATTGTGCATGCAGCTTCTGCATGCGGTTTTGTACGTTTGCAATACTGTTCAGTATGCCATTAGGCTGTATTTGTACCCGCAGCTATAGATGTAAAATGTAGCTTCCATGGACAGCAGAGCTTTATTCACTGTAAGAAAATGAAGACTTGCACCTGCAGTTTAAGTTGTTTCTTGAAGATGCTTTGGGGATAAACTTTTTTGTTGCATGTGAAGCAATGATTTTTGTGTTATAATTAAATCTACATGAGCACATGAGCTGCAAGTCCAGCTCTGCTCACGCCGCATTTCTGCCCAGAGTTGCAAGGGTGATGCCCATCCGTTGATTTCAAGGTCACATTCTGGCACCCCTATAAAAGGCAATTAAACAGTTAACCTGCCCCCAGCTCAGCATTTTTCAAATTTTTAAAGCTTCGTCAACAGCTTTAGTTACTTGAGGTACGGCCTTTATTAATTGCACGGAGCATAATTGTTACTGAACAGCTAAACAGGGGTTGTTACTGAAGGCTAGGTGGAGGGTAAGCTCGAAACTGGTTGTTAAAAGTAGTGATTCCTCAAGGTGTTGAGAAACTTTTTTTAAAAAATATTTTCCTAATGTGGCGTATGATACATTTATTGGTGGAAGCTGAAGATACCTGCTATTACTGATTTACTAGTTGCTTTTGATCTTTCTGATCTCTCAGTATTTTTCGTGATCTAGAAATTTGTATCCTTGTCCTAATGATTTTACTTACAGATTTTATAGATTGTGTTGTGTAGTCTTTTCCAGTTGCAAAACATGTCTTGCTACATATGTTTGTGTGACCATCCTGCTGTATCCTGTTTTTGTGGCTTACTCTGTGAATTTTGTTTGCCTATAAATATATATATATAGGGGTTTTGTGCTTGTATTTGTGATTTCTTCAGTAATGTTTATCACTTTGTTTCCTCTGCCAGATCCTAGCTCATCTGATATTTGTGTGTTTAAACCTTCCTGTATTTGTCTATTGATACTGTTCCTGGGACACCATCTGTCAGAGACCTCTGTGTTATTCTTGATTCCTTTACACAAACCTGCTGGAGCTGTCACAGCTCTGGAGCCAGTCCCATGCTGGCCACTCCAGTGGCCGTATGTACAGGGTGTATGTGATGGTTATCTCGATTATTACAGTGTACTTGCATGTATGAAAAGCAACATTTCTAAATCCCAATTACTAGGATAAACATTTCTCAGAGAAAAAAATCGGGTGAATTAGGTGACGGAAGCAGAGATGAGAAGAATCCCCTGAGCTCTGTTGCTGTCCCCCACTCATCCTTCTTCAATCTTTGTGAAATGTCGTGCTCAGAAAAGCCACGTTCCAGGGAAGCCTTATTTACCAGGCAAAGGGATTCTTGCAGGATTCTCACTATTAGAAAATAGTAAGCTTGAGAAGTATAAAAATAGACCTAGCCAATTATTTTCTGATAGATCCATCTGTAAAATGAGAATTGAGCTCTACTTTATGGTGGTGCTTGGATAACTAGATCCATCTATTCTGTATGAATTTATTTCAATCATACTTTTGCTGCAAAAGATCTTTCAATAAAATTTTTCATTCCAAAATGTCTGACAAGCTACATGCTGAATTAAATGTTTGTGCTGTTCAGTTTGCCCCTTGCCTCTTTCACTCACCCTTCTTGTGCTCTCCTCCCGTATCTTCTCTTAAGTTAGAATCTTCTCCGCTTTGCCTACCAGGTGAAGGGCTTTCACATTGACAGCGCTGAGCAAATAAATAGTGATGAATGGCAGCTCTGTAGGAGCCAGTAGGAGCATTCTGCTGGATCCCGCCACAGTTAATGCCCTTGACAGCTGTATCTGGGAGAGCAGAATTTTCCTTTGTCTGGCTGGGGGGGTGACTGCAGGCTATTCTGCATCGCTCATCTGAACAGAACGGTGGTGCGGAATCCATTGCTACAACCTGCCTGCCCCAGACAACGAAACCTTGACAGATCTTCTGTAGTTGTCTTTCTCCTACCTTGCAGAATTTCAGTCTGATTATGGTTAGGTTTATTCTAGAGATACTACTTTTGCCTCAGTAGGGTCATTGAGTAAATGCTTATTAAAAATCTGTGCAAATTGTAATATATGTGATAATACAGTGTGCGCTCCTCTCTCGGCTTTTGTAATAGTATCATTTTGTCATTACAATAGCTTTTCTGTTTCTGTTACAGTAGCAATAGCTTTTCTCCCTTACCATGGCACAGCGGTAGTGACGTTAAGTTCAGTTGCCAGAAGAAATGCTCTTTAGGCTCTCCTGCCTTTCCTGGTCAGGGGAACAAAATTAAGAAGTGCTGCCAGATGAAGACTATAGAATACAGTTCTCTGAAATGCCGATCTCGTCTCTCTGTCTATAGTTGTTAAATCTCAGGGAAAGTGGAACTGGCACATTCCTGGCAGGTTTGGAGGACCTGAATTAGGCTGTTTGGTGGCTGCAGCATAAAGGATAAATGGGCCCAGGACCTCGCCACTGTTTGCTTTGGTGATTGGGCCAGCGAACCGTAGTCTCTCTGGAATAGCTCCGTATTCTGTGTGAAAAACTTTCTTCTGTCTGCCTGCAAAGATCCCCATACCTACTGCTTCTGGAGTGGGACTTAAATTTGGCATGTGGTATAAAGCAGTAGTAAACTTGTTGCTGGTACGTTCATGTAGAGAGCAATGAAATCTGTCTGTATGATAGCTAGCACTGAAATATATATTTGATTTGTATATATGCCTTTGTTGATGTTTGAACCTTGCCTTTTGTGTGTGCTTCGGCCACCCTTTGGGCGTTTTCAGGAGTGCTCGATGAAGAGCACTTTTTGCCTTTCTAGATTGCTGAGAACTTTAAGCTTTGTGCTGAATTGCAGTGTGACCTTCAGATGTTCCATGCCACTCTCAAAGCTGTGCACCACAGTGGTGATTGGGAACAGAACCTTTAAATGCCGAAGGAAACAAAGTAGATTGAAAATGTTAGGTTATTCTTGCTTCTTTCATTTAAATTGACTAATTTTGTATGTTCAAATGTTTTTTGGCTTTAATTTTTTGAAGGAACACATTTAATTCAATAATATTTAAAGATTAATCTTCTGGTTTAGATAATACGGATATTTGTATCTTTTCAGGTTCCAGAGTTCTAAATCTGGAAAGATCTACCTCCACAGAGATGTAAGGCTCCTATTCTCTCGGAAATCCATGGAAGTTGATAGTGGCGCTGCATATGAACTCAAATCTTACACTGAATCTCCAACAAATCCTCAGTTTTCACCAAGATGCTAGCAAACAATGGCAGACTAAAGTATTTGTTTTACCGTTGATTACTCCTTACGAGAGAAGATCGGTAGAGATGACAGTATCAAGTGAAGTCTGTAAAGGAATGAAAACGGCGCTCAATAGAGAGAAGGTTCTTGTGTGATCATGGACCAGTTTTTAAAAGGTTTCTGGAATGAGCTTTGTGTATTCCAAGTAGACTGGAAGCATACTTTAATCTTTTTGTACTGTTTAAAACCACTTCATTGGATGTGTTGCAATAGCAAATTCCCAAGTTAGTTTAGTGTTTACACTTTTTATTTTATTTTTCAGTTATTTAATATTTAATGTTTCATTTAATACTTAAGTGATGTTTGTCTTTAGTGTTCTAATGTAGCATAAATCCTATGTAAAATCATACTATGTATTTTTGGCATTAATATTGAAATCTGAAATATATACAGATGTCTTTAATCTGTGTGATGTTTTAAGTGATATTCATTTAAGTTATTGAAATGGGGACAACAGGTGAATTTCCATAACATTTCATACTATGCAAGCATTTAGCTTTCTTCTCTTTTTTTTTTATTTCTAGTGGTACCCTTTTCCTTTTTTTCCTCACATACAGATTTAATAACATTTGCGACCATAGTGCCCATTGTTTATTTACCTATTCATGCATTCAGATCGTTGGTTTGATTCATATTTTGCTCCCTCAATTTCTTTCTTTCGTTAAAGGCCACTTTAATTTTGCTTTCTGTTATTATTTTTTCTCACACAAAATTCCTGCCCTCCCCCATTTGATTTCTCATATTGTGTTAAAGGATGTACTGTGCAAACAAATTAGTATTTATATCTTAAATATATGCAAAAGCTATGAAACTTGTACTTTTTGTTTTATTTTTAGATAAGGGGGATCTTCATGTAATCCGAAGTATTTTTAATAGGTCAGTTCCATTTAGGCCACTAGGTGGCCGTAGGAAGTTTTACTAGAAATGCTGCATTGGGCATATAAATATTTTCCAATATGTATGTGTATTCCTAAAGCAAAACACAGTCAGTTTATGCTAACTGTTAAACTGTGTAACGGAGAGAAATAAAGTTAGAAGCATTTGATTATATTTGAGGTATATATTTAATAACGAAATTCAAATTTTACAATGTTTGCCAATGGTCTTGGAGTTTCTCAGCTGTCTTACCTTGGTTTATATGTTGTTCTTTACATCGCTGTAGGTTTTCAGAATGTCAGTAATATGAAAGGTGACCTTCATATTTGGGAGTATAACTTGCTTATCTGATGAAGACTCTGGAGAAAGAATGAACGTGCATCTTGTATACTCAGCACTGCCCTTAGCTGTGAGGAGTCAGTGAGATCTCCAGGAATTCTGCCAGGGAAAGTAAGGGAGACCAGACTTTCCAGATGATACCAATCAACTGTCTTGCATATTCAAATGACTGTTGCTGCAGAAGACCGAAGCTCAGATATTACTCGGTCCATTCCCCACTTCAGCAGTATTCTCCCCTCTGTTACACTAGGCTTTCAAAGGCTAGCTAGCATTTATTTTATAGACACTTGGGGAAAAAACTGTACAGGAAGAGATTGTTTGCAGTTTCTAGTCATTTGTGTGCCCTGTAAAACTGAGAGAAGTTTTCTTGTGGTAGCAGAAGAGTCCAATACAACTGCAGTTGTACTGTGTACAGAATTAGACTAGTCTAATGAGAATGTGACCTGGTTTCTTTGTAACTACTGTTGAGTCATAAGCAAACAGCATCTATCCTCAAAGTACGCACTTGTGTCATGGTGCACACCTGCTTGCATACTTGATGAGAAGAGGACACACCTTTAATGAACAGTCACACTGCACCTGTAGTAGACTAACCTTTTATTTTGCACTGACAGTATGGAATGTTTGTATGTCTGTATCTTGATAACTTTAAACGACATTTGCAAGCCATCCTTTTCACCCTGTAGAGTAATACGCTAGTTTGTTCTGAACAGCAGAGAGGTGGGGATTTTGAGTATGTGGTCACTACAAATCATGTCTAGGAAATAAATTTGTAGTGACTTAAATAGTCAAACTACACTTAGTCCCTGTCTGGGTTCAGGATGAAAGTGACCTTAGATTATCCATGCACAGCTTTGGAGAATGACTTAGTTAAATCATTTACAGCTTGATCTGAGTTAACACTTTCCATTAGGGACACACCTGGAGAAATGCTGACTGTTCATAAAATATGAACTGAATTCCACATCAACTTCCATGCATAGGTTAAGAAATGAGACGAGACTAATTTTGAAGAGGTCATTTGCTTCTCTTTACTTCTCAATAGGCTTAACCGTACAGAATTATTTTTGACAAATGTTTTGGGGTGGTTTATGAGGGCCTCCAGTGATGGAGGCTCCAAGTAATCTCTTCCAGTGTTAAACTATACTTATCACGAGAAAGCTTTTTGTAATGTTGCGGATGGAGCGATGCGCTTCACTCATGGGAGAGTAGCAGCAATACATTTACTGATACAAAGCAGCGATTTAACAAAGTTTGATAGTAAATGCAACAGTGGTTTAACAAGACTTGATGGCAAGGTACAGTTCATTATTTACTGCGTAAACCACCCCGTGATTATAGTAATTCATCGTATTCTCACAGAGTGGCGGTATGGTCGCCTCTTGCCAGAAACAGTATATTGATAACTTAAGCACTCACAGGTCCACGGTAAGTAGATAGTGAAGTATTGTTATTTGCTGCGTATTAGCTTGTATGTTTGGGGTGGTTGGAGTTGGGTTATTTGTTTTATCATGTACCAAACCTTTATGTACAATATAATTATAAGCAATAGACATATTAGTTAGGAAAATCACTACTAGGTGAAGCATGAAATTAAAAACTCCCATTGCTGTTGGTGACTTTCCAAGAAGAGTCTCCCACCAATGGTGTTCTCCATCCTTCTTCACTCTTTCCAAGACATGGTGTATCTCTTCTGTATCATGATGAACGGTGAAAAACTCTAGTTTCGTGTCCATTGTTTCGGATGCGTTCTAGCAGTTGACGCAGTAGTTTCTTCACCAATGTAAGATTCATTCCGATGGGGGTAGGCAATAAATCTTGACTCAATGTATAACTAGATTTTAACAATTGATAATAAATAACAGGAGCTGAATAATTAAAGTCGCATCCAATCATTTTAGTAAAGTTACAATCACAAGTATTATTTGAGTGATTGCGTATGTCTACAGTAACTATCTACGAATATAAATCACAAAGTGTCCTCATACAAACACACCCTTTTGCAATATCTATAAGTACAGTTTCAGGGATTTCATTGGGAGGTATTTCAAAATAACAAACATTTTGTTCAGCGTTAAGACAAATGTCTTGGGCTTTGATGGTGTTACTCCCACAAATAAATCCTTGTTGTTGCCATACAGTGCATGCATTACCATCAACAGTTTGCTATTTGTTTCCATTTTTGTTGGGCCCATACTCTGTGTTCTAATGGATAGAGTACAGCTCCATCATGATTTCATCCTAGCAAAATGATTGGGTATATGGTGTCTACCAAAGCACTGTGTATTCTTAAGACAAAAAGCTGTGGCCTTATTGTTGATGGGATCATAAGTAAAAATGACTAAATACTACCAGGACTGGCATGCTTTTTCAAATTTAGATGCAGTATCCCAAATTACCTTTCAAATATCAGTGGGTAAGGCGCCTTCTTCACTTTTTCTTACAATTGCCGCTACCATAGATTGCGTCCACAGTTGAGCTTGGATACAAATAAGAGCTAGAGTAACATTATTTTGGGCTGCACCAAGAGTATCCACAATCAGTTGGTGGCCCCTTTCTTTAATTCTTTCCCACTGAGGCAACATATCAGATAAAAGCGATTGGTCAGTTTGCAGTGCAAATAGAGAAGACCCCGGTGGGTGTTATAATTTGTTTAAATTACTTGTTGTTGTGCTCAGTTTATTTATGAGTACTTTGGCATCTGTTATATTTAAAACTCCTGATCCTGTCCCTATGACACCAGTCACTTCTCTCCTTGTTTGCTTTGGAGAAGTGGGAGTTTGCCCATGTTAACCGTGCTAACCGTCCTGCATAGGATGTACTGAGGAATGGTGAAGGTCTGTTTGATTGCAGAGATATTAATTTGCATCAATAGTGCTACTCGTTTAAGGGACCATGATGGGTTAGATAACACTCGTTTGCCTACATTTTTGATCACATAAGTCCAATTTCAGAAATTTGTGGGGACAGAGTTTTCTTATCCTTTACAATCAAGGCAGATGTACTAGTTTCAGTAATGTCTATTTTAAATTTAAATGATAGTCCCATGCTATGGTGAGCCCAGAGGCAGATTACAAAAACAGGTTGTAGTAAGGTAAAATTGAATCAACAGTCCATTCAGAGGTGCAAAGTTTTGTGTCTTTTGCTATTGGGTTTGTTGTAATGTTGTACATGGAAATCTGAGATGCTTTCTTATGGGTAGACCCATTAAACATCTGGCATCCTATTTTACTTTTTCTTCCTGCCGTTCCCTAAAGCCGGGGAACTTTATCATCAGCTTTATCTTCACCCCAGCTCCATTAGTTTTCTAAGTGTACTTCAGTTCGTGCACAGCCGCGGTGGAAATATTTAAATCTCCCTTACTAGAGTGTATTCCCATATTCCTAGTATACCCAGCACGAGTGTGAGGCCCTGGCCACTCTAGGATTCTTTGACCACAGCTTAGGAGAAGCAGCATTGTTAGGGTTTGGAATAGTAATGTGAACGTGAACATATTTTGCCATCCTGTGGGGTGCTGTAATAGAAAATAGTCACTTGTTTAGGTGGGGAGAATCCAAACAGGCTACCCTGTTAAAGGGAAGGAAAAATCCATTGTGCAGTAGTTCTGTGTTTTGTACCACTGCTAGTGGTGGCTTCCCAGGCAAGTGGGCCATGAGGTTCAGTTAAGGCAATCAGCACAGTACCGATGGATGATAGATTGACCACCACAGACTGTCCGGGCTGTAACATTGTCTGATATTCTCTTTTCCCAGTAGATGGAGCACTAAGCTCGGTTTTTACAAAGAATGCTCAGTTTACAGGGCTTCCAGTAGGCTCATATGGATTATTTAACTGATGGAGTACTTTGGGAAGTCACGTATCCCATTGAGCCTCCTGTGGTTTGAGATTCCTTTTCAATAAGCCATTAGTTTTTTCTACCATCCCATTTGATTGAGGGTAGTATGGAGTGTGGAATACCCGTTTAATTCCCTCTTGTTTTGCCCAATCTTGTAGTTCCTTAAATGAAAAATGCGAGCCATTGTCAGTTTGGGCAAGGTCAGTAGGTAGACTTGAGGACCAAAACCATAGCCTTCATACTGTATTTCACTCATCGGCCTTCTGGCACTTGTACACCGTAAGCAAGCTGGAGACTACTTCCACTCCTGTGAGGATGTATCGATATCCCGCAGAGGATTTAAATGGTCCGATATAATCAATTTGCCATGCGGACTATAAAGTTTTCCCTTCGTTGATATGTAGAGGTGGTGCTTTAGCAGGATGATCTGCTTGTAATTTCAGTCTACACTGGGAACGTTCCGTAAGAATAGTTTCACAAGTTTTTGTGTTTATAGGCCAGCCTTTACTCTGTGCAGCAAAGTGCTGCTTCACCTGTGTGGCCTAGGTTTTGATGCAACCAGTCTCCCAATCGATACCACTCGGGATTTAAGGTGATTTTCCTAATTTTAGGTAGCTTATATACCTTTTGATTCCACATTGTGCTAGTTGATTATCCTTAGCATGAGCTTTTACCCATCTCATCCTGAGAGGTGTTTTCCTGGCTATATCTAGTAATAATTGCCAACCTTTGTTTCTCCAGACTGGGGATCTATTTACTTCCCAATTCAAGGTTTCTCATTGACAGAGGAGCACAGCATAAGAGTCTACATATATGATTTTTGCTCCATTCTGTGCTGCCAGAACAACTGCTCTTGCGCACTGCCTTCACATTCCCTTATTACTTATTTGCTGGTGGTAACATCTAATGCAATGGCCTTATATTGCCATTTACCATTTACCCTTTTTGCCGAGGCATCCATAAACCCAATGTTTTCTGTTGGTGTGCCCTCAGTGAGGGGCAGGGCATCCAGAATGGGTGACGGCTTAAAAGGCTGTTGTAATGCTGAAGGGTCTGTGTTTATGGGCATCTGCAATTTGGAAACCTTAGTGTGTCCTTCAGTTAACTGCATGTTTTTTGCAACTCCTGTTAGGTAGGCATCCCATTTTCTGATGGCGGGTTTTTGTGCAACTCCTTCTGGGGGAGCAGTCCCCTTTAGGATTGCTTCTAGTAAATTAAATGGTTCTCTGGTTTGCATAGGTTGGCCCTGATGTATTTTTCTCAATTTGTTTAACTGCTCAGACTAAAGATAAAAGTCTCTTTTCCCATTCAGAGTATCATTTGTCTATTTCATTAAATGCAGTTGAGCTGAACAATAAAGTTCTTTTTGGCCCACGGGGCCAGTTTGGAACAGGTTACAGTAAGCAGCGTGTTTGTCAAAACCCCATTCAGCTATAATAGGGCCGCGGGGGTTTACTGGTCCCAGTAAGTGATATGTTTTTAATTCTTCAGTTAGAGTTTTGACTGCCTCTCTATGTTATAATTTCCACTGCCAGGATTCACCTTTCCACAGGACTGAGTATAATGGATGGGAAATGATAGAAAATCCAGGTACATACTTCCTTCAACATCCTGAAGTTCTCATGAGCTGTTGTAATTCCTTCCTTGACTGAGGCATTTGCAGCTCTTTGATTTTTCTGAAAGTGTCTGGAGGAAACACTGCACTGCCTGCTATCCACCAAATACGTAAAAATTTTACTTCTTTACTTGGTTCCTGAGATTTTCCAGGTGGATTCTCAATTTCTGCTTTATCTAGTGCTTGCCGTACTGCTGCTGCCACTTCCCCCACCTTCTCAGGGGAAGGTCTTCCAATCAGAATATCATCCACACCTTGGCTGTTTCACATCTTGAGGGCTCTTCATGCCCTTCAATTCCTCCCTAAGGGGAAGGAAAGGGTTGCCACCCTTTCTGGGGACTGGCACGAAGGAGTTGAAATATGCTCCTTCCTTTCGCTGTCTCTGGAATGCTTCAGTCAGACTCAGGGCGAGGCTCTGGGAGTGCCAAGTGTTAATGCATTCCTCCCTAAGTCACCTTCAGCCGCTTCCCCAGTACGCCAATTGTCTCGAGCCCATTCTTCTGAGAAGCTGGGACTCAGATTCACTCAGTGCTTCTGTGAATAGCCTGTGACACTGCTTGCCATCCTCCCCACTACGCAGGTTTGTCACAGGTGGAGTGATGCACTTCACTCGTAAAAGAGAAGCAGCAATGTCACTGGTGTAAAGCAGCCACTTAACAAAGTTTGGTAGTAAATGCGACAGAGGTTTCACAAGATGCGATGGCAAGGTACACGGGATTAGTGACTGCGAAGAGAACAGGGTAAGTCAGATGCGTCAGGGAGACCCGTTGAGTCATGAGGCTCAGAGAGGACCCCCTTGCTTTCTAAACTGCTCGGGGTAGGTGCAGCTGGATCCAGTCCTAGTCTCAGATTAGTCAACAGTTTATGTCTAAAGGATTATATGTGCACAATCAATCTAAGACATAATCTTAGTGAAGCTTCAAAGTTTAGCAAGCTATTAGTCACTTACTGAGGATCTGTTGCGGCAAGGAATCTCTCAACCTTGAGGAGTGACCTTGAGACATTTGCGTTCTTGTCTGCTGTCACTGCTTTGTTGTTCTGCTTCCTTTCAAAATCTATTAACTTCATGTTTTTTATGATTATTCTTCTATGTGTTACTCTGGTTTTTACACCTTCAGACTATTTCTGCCTGGTTTTGCTAGAAGCACCACTGTTATGATTGCTTTTTCTATCATTAGGAAAAAAATGGGGACCTAATAAATGTTTACAAATATCTCAAGGGTGGATGTCAGGAGGATGGGGCCAAATTCTTTTCAGTGGTGCCCAGCAACAGGACAAGGGGCAACGGGCACAAACTGAAGCAGAGGAAGTTCCAGCTGAACATGAGGAAGAACTTCTTCCCTCTGAGGGTGACGGAGCAC
>Ga0065711_1003100_pt1 | contig 29750 bp, 15 predicted proteins | sample Hoacrofraction12_FD_59098 | JGI IMG/M metagenome (GOLD analysis project Ga0065711, IMG submission 59098) | Hoatzin crop microbial communities from Cojedes, Venezuela - Epithelial fraction 12 v2 (version 2) | ecosystem: Host-associated > Birds > Digestive system > Esophagus > Crop | place... | reverse complement strand
CCCCACGCCCCCCCGCGAGTCCTGGTGTTAAAAGTTGCAGTGAGAGCGAAACAAGGAGACAGTATGAACTTTGATCAGTTAAAACTGAGGTATTTTACCCTGCATCTCTGAAACATTACTTTTAACAATACTGTTAACGCTGGTGCTTAATATTTTAAACAAAGATGATGCTGAGCATCCCTGCTTCTGTTGATTGACCATTAAATTAGAATAAACTTGGATGGTGGTATATAGTCTGCATTAGAAGATAATTTTTTGTGCAGGCTGTACTTGGTTTTGCTTGCCTAGAATTAGCAGATACACTGCCCTATAGCTTTTTATAAAGATACGGTGTGTTTTCTGGCAAAACCAATGAAAATTAGATGTCATAATTCTGCAATTTCTTGGCTGTAGAAGCCTTTTTTTTTAGTGATATATCTTTGGGTCTTTAATATTTGACACAACGTAAGAAAAATAAAATAGAAAATCTTAAATTACTTACCTTCCTTAAGCATCTTGGAAAGCCCAGGGAGGCTTTCTTTTGTCACAGGCAGGAATGTGGGAAAGAATTCTTTTACTGGAAGTTAGAGATAAAAAGTTAAGAATTAGTGTTTCAACAACAAATAGAGAGACCTAACTTAAAATTTACAGAGTAATGGCGGTGTCAGTTGATGAAGTTTAAATATTACTTTTATTTAAATCCCATTTCTAATTAATATGCTGATTTAAAAGTGTTTTAAAACAATTACAATGTCTCTAGCCTTGCTAATAAAGAGGAAAAAGTGCATTAATAAAATGTATCTCTACTTATTTTAAAACTGTCAAACTTGTATAAAAGAGAATTTAAAAGGTATTGTTCACTCTTCACTTAAATATACTTAAGAGTATATTGTATATACTTAAGTAGTCAATCCTGATGATTCAGTCAGAACTGCTTGTTTTTTCAAGACTTTTAATACTGCATTTCTGAGCAAATATATCTGTTGCTGAAGTTTTCTGATCAGGTGGTAAGTATTAATTGCTGTCACTGCACCTGACAACATTAGAATACCTGACAACTTTATTTTCCATGTATGTTTTTAGGTGTATATTCAGCAGCCATTCTTTCTCCTTCATATACTATTTCTTTTGTATGAAATAGAAATGAAAGGCAGACAGGTGTGATGAATTATTCCTGTGAGATGGTAAGTGGCAGTGCTTTCATTTAGCATTGATGGGAGTTCTGGGACATCACCAACTCAAGGTCACAACATCAACGAGCAAGACCAAAACAGACTTTGAAACTAACTTTATACACAGCTGCATATGTACTATTTTTGTAACTAACTTCAAGAGACGGTAAATAATGCTTATTGACAAGTAAAAATAAATTTATTGTGAAGACTACAGTAGAACTTACATTTACATTAGAAATGCAGATTCAGGACACTCTAAAGAACCTAAATGAAGATGATGTTGCTTTTAATGTTGTCATGTATATTTTGTTTTTCAAATTTATAAGGAATAGTAGAGTAATGGGAAGAAACGGGTGATTTTCTTAGGATTAAAAATTGTGTGTGGGGAAATAAGTAATTTGATTGGTCTGATAGTGAGAAGTAGGAAAAAAGAACACTTTGCACTTTTAATAAAAACAATGCAGGCTTGTACTAACCCCATATGAGCCAACATTTTGTATGTTATCTTTTTGTTACTTTATTAAAATAAGACATGCTGTGCTGCTCAGATTAATGAAGAAAGGAAGCATACTGTACAATAGATTTTGGTTCTTTGTATCTAGTTTGCGTCAGTTTATGGATTTTTTTTTTTTTTTAAATCAACACAAAAAAAAAACATGCAAAGAAAAGAGTATTCTTTCTTATGAGGATATGTTGAGCTACTGTTAAAGCAGTCAAAAAACAAGGTAAACCAACAGAATATGCCAGAAATATTTCTGGCTCTTGGTTGCTGCTTTAAATATACAAGCATACCTGGACTTCTGCATATGGTGATGGATTTTGTTGTGATAAGAGTATTTAAATGATTCCTTTATTTAAAAAAAATCCTTACTGTTTGCCAGGACATGTGTTTATGGGTCAGAACTTTCTCTGTGAGTCTCCTTCCTTTTGTGGTGTCTCAAAATAGAGGAAAGATGAGTCCTGGTGGAGAATATGGGAGTGTTATCCTCTACATCATCTCTTATTTCTTCTATTTTGTTGATTTTGGTTTATATTTGGGGAGCTGCATAGTTCTAAACAGTTTTAGACAGTTTGGAAGCCATTGAGTATTTTAAAAATCAGATTGATAATTTCTCCACTTAGCTGTCACTATGTGTTATTTCAGGAGGATAGCTATAAGGAAGGAGTTCCCTTAAAGCTTTCGGGAGTATTGCAAATGTTTGAGCTCTTGGCTGAACGTTAACATTGCCAAGTAGTTGTGCAAAGCTATTAAGTATTTGGCTGATACCCATACTTACTGCTGACTAGGTGATTCTGGCTAGAGGAGGAGATGCAAAAACGCTAAATCGGCACTAAGCTTTCTAAGCATAATTGTCAGGTTTCTTCCCTCAGCTTCACCCCCCCCGCCCCGTGTTTTGGCGCCTGTTGTGGCGTCACAATGTCTGCCTGTGAAGATGGTGTAAATGTGAGGTATATTTACAGAAAGTCAGAAAGTAGCTCGATGTTCAAATACTGGTGATCAGTTAATGATACGGAAACAGTATGCTGACCCTTAACGAAACTAATAGTGTGCCCTAGTCTGAGTTTTAAAGCAAACAAACAAACAAAAGACCCCAGCAAGAAACCACCAACCCAAAATCTGACCCCACAAAAAACAGGAGAAGGAAGAAATCAAGTCTCTATCCTTCACTAAAAATGTTTGGCTGCTGTTAGTAATATGAAGAATGATTTCTATATGGTTAAGATGATAATTTAGGGTTAGTAGTCAATGCACTTCCTGAGCATAGTCTGAATATTTGCTTATATTGAGTTTTCTGTCATGGGAATGTATAATGAGGAAACATTTGCTACATTTTGTTTTCTCTGGCCCTATATCTAGTTACTGAAATTTTTCTACATTTCTTGGTGTTTTCCGGCATAGTGTGATTTGATATTTTTTTTCAATAAAATTGTTGAATATGCTGTGGAATTAGCCAGTGTGCTGTCTAGCACCTGCTTGCTAGTGAAACCTTCACGTGAAACTGGTGAGAACTCTGTATACACTGTGGTTACATACAGCATTGGTAGCAAAGTTCAAACTGTTACCTTTTTTAATGGTTTGGAATATCTGATCTGAGACTGCTGGGCTGCTTAAGCCCAAACATTTTACAGGAGAGACATGGAATGTAACAACATATCGTGATTTTTCTGAACTGAATGAAGGAGGAATTTAATAATTTCATTAAAATTTATTCAGACACCACAGGCATTTGTCTGGCAAAACCTAGTTTCCATTTTTTTCTGAGCCGTCGTGATTCACAGAGCTCAGGAAACAGGCAGAGTAACCTTGACTCTGTTCTGAGGCTACAATGCCTTTACACAATTTTTTTTTTTAATTATTATGGAAGGACTGATAGACCCAATGCAGAAAATTCTTACTTGCTTTGAACTTGGTGACCCTGATTTGTTTAAATAGTGCAATAAAATTAGTTGTTGGGTTTTTTCTGGGGGGGTGGTGGTAAGAGTGTGTAACCAGTGAAAACCAGAAATTATGGGGTTCTGTGAAGACAGTATTTCAAGGAAACTGTGTAATTATGTAAAGTGTAGAAGTAATGCATTTGGTTACTGAACTGAGTGAGACAGACTTTCCATTAGCATCATATTAGAATCCTGCGTTTTAAGCCTCTATAAAAATAGATAGTTACAAGGCAAATAAAATGCAGTGTCAGAGACTTAAGTGATAGGGATAATGTGAACCCATGATGTTATTTTCTGCAGAGTGCGAATGATAAGGAGAGGCAGAAATGTGGAAAATAACTTAGGCTTAAGTTAGAACAGCCATCAGGAAGTATTTTAGCATGGGATAGACTATTTCTTATTTGCTGGGATTTTCAAGGCTGATGAGAACATGCTGGGGAGATGCGTCCTGTCCGCCCCTGCTACGAGAATGCATGCTTAATTTTCTGAACGCTTTTGTACAGTTTTGTTTGCAATGCAAAATATTAAAGCCACAATTATAGTGGTTAGTTTTTAAGGCATACATTATGCACATTAAAAGTATTTTTAAAGAAAGAAAGTATTGAGACAAGTAAAAAGCATCTAGTTTTTCTAATACTATTAAGCTGTTTTTGGAAACCTTTTATGGGAAGATGCATGCAGTACGTCTGCAGTCTGTCGCAGACCAAACTGAATGAGTATGAATGAATTTTTGTTTCATAGAAGTTTTTAGGGGGATATGATCTTGTACTGGAGCTCCTTTGTGCTTGCTGCTGCAACATCTACAGCTTCTGGGCTCCTTTCAAGAGGGAGGGTTGGTCTCCTTTAGTTGTGGGTATGCAGTTCTTGTCTATATAGCTCTCCCATCTTCTCCATGATATGTGAGTTTCTTATGTTGCCACTTGATTCTATTTATCTTTCTCTCCACCCTTTGCATTATGGTGCATAAGGATTATGTTTTAGTTCAGCAAAACCATCCTTGGAATTTTGGGTGAAAAATGATTGCTTTAATAATTTTTGTCTGCCCCATAAACTGAAATAGCAAAATCAATTCAGTTTTCAAGACAGAGTCATCTATATCTCACCTGCCTACTCTGAAATTAAACTAGAATAGCTCTGTGTCAGCAGGTTCTGTGAGAAGATGGGAGATCTCTCTTTCTCTTCAGGGCAGTAGATGATGATCTGTATGGCAACTGTGGAGGCCACGAGGCTGATACTGCCTCTTCATGCCTTGAATTCCTTATGTGTTGAGACACAAAGTGAATCTTCCTGAAGCTAGGAAGGCTCTGTGTATAAGCAGTAAAGGGTAGAAAATGATCTAGGTGCCTTTTTCACCTCTTCCATGAAGCAGTGGTGTAAGACTTCTACCGTGTCTGAGAATTTTTCACAGCCATAAAGGAAGGCTCAAGATGTTTATGCTTAAGATGTATATGCTTCCAAAAAGTACACTTTCACATGCTTTCCTATTTCCAAGGTGTTTTATTTCTCTTTTCCTGTTGCTTTTGGAATTTTCACAGACATATGAATGTTACAATGCTAAATAAGTATGCGAACATTATTATTGAAGTACAGAAGTCCAGAAAGAAGTTCGCCTCCCTGTACCTGAGGGACGATGGTTCCCTTTTTCAGTAGGGCTCAATGGTAAGAATTGGAGTGCTAGCAAGAGAAGTGTTCTCTGCTTTGAGATGAGAACTTCTCAGAAATTCACACGAGTAGAGAAAAGAAGACAGACTACAACTAGTAAACTCTGAAAAGCAAAACAAATACCTAAAATACATATCAGAGACATAAACAAAAGGCTAAGTAGGATATTAAGTGACTCAAAGGGAGAAGGAAGAATTAGTTATTTATCAGACTGTTGCAATAGAAAGGAAAAACACTATTGGGGTGAGATAGGGTATCCTATACCTATATTTTTGCGAATCTACAAATCTGCACCAACCTCCTCCACCTGGACATGTATCAGGTCTGCTGTCTCTAAAAATATTTGATTGTGTCCAGTTTAAATTGTTCAGGATCTGCCATGAGCCAGTGGAAGGAAAATGATCTTAAGCTCTGATCTCAGGTGAGATACTCTTTGAAGGAGCTACAAAACTTTTTCAGGAAACTAGAAATATACAAGGATGGATTTCTCACAGTTCATTACGTGGTATTATTTGGCCAGAGGATGGCTGGCACTTGAGAATTAGGATAGGCAATTGCATTGCCCCCAGTGACCATGAGAAATGGTTTTTGTTGATCAATGCATTGAAGCTGAGATGGCAGAAAAATCGGACCAGGTGTTTTTGTGGAACAAGCTGTGGGTCATCTCTTGAATGCAGGATGACAACTGAAAAGGGGGGCAGATTTGGATACCTGTGATAAAATGTCAAAATTTGAAAATGCTAATCAGCAAGTTTGATCTGATTCCTTTAAATCTGTGTGCCTTGGGGCTGAATTCTGGAAATTTTAAAGAGGTTTTCGTGGCTCAAGAAGCTGGATCAGGTTTTTGCCTCTATAATTAAAAATATTAATGTTAATTTACGAGTTATGTGATCCTAAAGTAGAAAAGGGTTGCTAGAAGGAAATTTTGTATTTATGTTTTCCTAAATAGTTAAAAACGACATTTTTCTCATTGAAGTAGGTAGCCCTGCTTTGCTTTATGCATAGCTGAACTGTTTGTATGTGGCAATAAGTGCCAATGTGTATAGCTGAGCTGTTTGTACATGGCAAAAAGTGGAAATGTTTTATGACAGAATCACTGGTCTTGTTAATCTAGTTTGTATGGAACAATGTTCTGTTAGCTTGTGTGATCCATTTTGCCGAGGGCAATGTTTGCATTGAAGTGAATTACTTTTAATGGAGCAGCCTGAGTGCAGTACGAAGAGTTCAGTGTTTCCGAGTTATCAATGTTGAATAAATACCACACTCATATTTTTGCTCAGCACCCATAGTGGCATTGTCATCAGTATTTCAGTGTAGTGTAGTGCCATGCCTTCTACTTCTGAATCTTGTAATGCTTACCACAAGACTCTTGTGACCTCTTGGGAAAGGTGAAAATTCACAAGAATGGCCACCGTAGTATAACAGTAGTTGAAACAAGTTGAACAAGTTGAAACATCTCAGCTAATTCAGATGCATACTGGTAATTCAAGTGAGACAAAAATGCTTTAGACTGTGCTGGCTCTTAAACTTGAAAACTTAGCATATACCAAGCAATTGTTAGAATTCACATAAGCCATGTAGTATATGTTTGTGTGGGATAATGAGTAGTCAGTGGAGAATCATAGGATGGTTTGGGTTGGAAGCGACCTTTAAAGGTCATGTAGTTCAACCCCCCTGCCATGGGCAGAGACACCTGCAGCTAGACCAGGCTGTTCAGAGCCACATCCAACCTGGCTTTGAACACTTCCTACGATAGGGCATTGGCAACTTCTCTGGACAACCTGTTCCAGTGTCTCACCACCATCATCGTAAAAAATTTTTTCCTTATCTCTAGTCTAAATCTGTCCTCTTTCAGCTTAAAGCCATTACCCCTTGTCCTATCAAGGCATGCTTCTTGTTTGCTGACGTTACTAGTATTCATAATGTTTTATACTGATATTGTTGGTGAGGATTTAATATATTAGAGCTTATTAATAAATATGACATCAAATCATCCTTCTACCTGCCCCTGCATTAGTGTTTTTTTCACAACAAATGTAGAGCAGATGTTTTAAAACACTGGAAAAGAATGTGTCTGTAGACAATGAGGATGCCTTGAGGGTATGATTTAAGGTTACCATATTTGACTGAATCCAGCTTTTGTTCTTCCTCTAGTTATCTTTGAAATAAATGATACTAGATCTGGTTAATGACCACCAATTTAATTAATACCACAAATTTACTGAAATGGTCAGATTTGTTTAAAAAAAAAATCATTGGGCCTGCCTAATCCTAAAGACCTATTGTACGTTTATATTTATACTATGTAAAGTTAATAAACTTACTTGAAACTTGGTAAATGTGTAGTGATAGCATTGAAGAATTTGAAAACAGAGCATTGGTCCACATCTATCTGTTATTTGGTTAAATAAATTACAAGGATAATTCTGTCAAAGTAATAATATGATGTCCATAGGAAAAAAAAGAAGAAAATTGTATTTCACAAGAGCTCCTTTTCAAAATGAAAACCTAGATTATTGTCATGCAACTTTTTCCTGATAAGTTTATTAACAAGTATTAGCAAGCTAGTACTTCATTGAACAAATAATACTGTGTTGTAATACGTTATAATTGTTTAGAAGGAAATATTCACTCAAATTAGCTTAGTTTTATTGTTAATCTTTCTTACTAAAATATGTTTTTACTGGCTACAGCCAATCTACTCGAAACGCTGTTTCCTTCATGCTTTTTCCTGTCCCGAAACCTCTTTGTTACACAAAAACTAAAACTCCTGCCTATTTCTTTGTTCAGTCTTAATTAATCTAATATTACTAGAGAATATACAGAACTGCTGAACTGCTACTTTTACACTGCGTTTTGAAAATTTAATATCTTAGTCTGGGTAGCTCTTAATGTCAACAACAGCTATTTTTTTTCCTTTATATAATTCCACATGGTCAGTCATGTGAGTTCATTAAAGTATCAGCTAAGATGTTTCTGGGTCTATGATGTTTATCGCAACGTAAAGCTTGTTAAAGTAAGTCAGAATGTCAAGATGTTTTCTAGCAAGAAGGAAATGAGCAGTGTTTTCTTCTGAATTAAATTAGTTTGAAAACGCGTTTTTTAACTTGTAATCCTAAATGCAAAATGCATAGTAATTTTTATTTTTGCAGTAATTACTCTAGGAAGTGGGTTACTTTATTTTCTGATATATGCTGATTACTTGTAAACTTATTTTTCTAGATGAAAATTTACTTAATTTTATAATATCTTTTTTCAGGTCTCTGACTTTGGAGAAAGAGTAGTGTTTTGCCTGCTGGAAGAATGCACTGAAACTGCCAATATTTCTAACTGGAATTACAAATTTAATATTTAAATTTAGTGTTACTAATTTCTTACTAAATAGTACCTCGAAGTGAAAGAAAAATGTACGGAAGTGCAAGAACAATCAGCAACTTAGAAGGAAGTCCCTCCAGGTCTCCCCGTTTGCCAAGATCTCCTCGCCTGGGCCATAGGCGAACAAATAGTGGAGGAGGAGGAGGGACAGGGAAGACATTATCAATGGAGAACATCCAGTCCCTTAACGCAGCCTATGCAACATCTGGACCAATGTATCTGAGTGACCATGAAGGTGTAGCTTCTACTACTTTCCCAAAGGGCACAATGACTCTTGGAAGGGCTACGAATCGAGCTGTGTATGGTGGTCGAGTCACAGCTATGGGGAGCAGTCCTAATATTGCTTCAGCTGGACTTTCACATACCGACGTCCTTTCTTATACTGATCAGCATGGAGGTCTGACCACATCTTCACACCATCACCACCATCAGGTTCCTTCTATGCTGAGACAGGTTAGAGATAGTACCATGTTAGACCTGCAGTCTCAGCTTAAAGAACTGCAGAGGGAGAATGATCTTCTCAGAAAAGAACTTGACATTAAGGACAGCAAACTGGGATCCTCCATGAATAGCATCAAAACTTTTTGGAGTCCTGAGCTAAAGAAAGAAAGAGTATTGAGGAAAGAAGAAGCAGCCAGAATGTCAGTTCTTAAAGAACAGATGAGAGTTTCCCATGAAGAAAATCAGGTAAGTAATTCTGAAAGTTTCTTTCTGTTGATTTACAGCTAAGTATTTGACGCTTTGCTTCTGGTACTGTATCCTATGTTGGAACAAGACTGAAATTTACAGCAAGAATTATATGTCTTGATCTATTTGCCTCTGGCTGCTAAACAGTAGGAAAGCTCATTAATAAGAATCTGAATGCAGCTTATGATTTCCTTCATGCAGCATTCTTTCATATTATAGCTGAAGAGAATGATTGATTGTCACTATCGGTTTTATTTTTGAGTCTTTCTCTAGTGCTTTTTTCTATGCAACAGTCTAAATATACTCAGCAACCTTTTCTGAAGAAGTAAATGAGCTACTTCTGTAAAAGTATAAATAAACATCCAGAGGCTCATTTTTTGAGCTGTATAGGGATGTAGCTGCCCATTTTTTTAAAGGTAAAAGAAGATATGCTATTGAATCCCCATATGCAACCTTCTGTAATTCTATGTTACAGAATGAAGTTACGTTTTAGACCTGTGTCCTAGAAAAAGAGCATCTTGTAAATATGTATTTCAAATACTTCCTTTTGCAACAAAGCATTATTTTCCCAAAGTTATAAAAATATTGAAGTATTTTAATCTGGATGAATAAAGTTATAAAGTCAAGCTTTGAGACTCTCTGCTATTTCACAAAGCTATATAAAACAGTGGCACAGAATAGATAAAAAAATTCTCAGATTGCTGTCTCCACACACTTTTTGGCTGCTGGTCTTATTTTAAAACTGCTCCTTTTTAGACCATCTGTTAACTTTTCCCAGACAAAAACACAATCCTGTGTTTCTCTCACTTCCAGAATCCCAATCTAAACTTCTTTACTGGCAGGCAGCAACAACTGAAATTTTTATTTTACTTCTAGGTTTGTGATCATCAGTGCTTCTCACCAAACTTTCCACCTCTTAGGCATATAATGAACCTAAATTTCTGTAGAACTAATAAGCCTGCTAACAGTTACTTCAGTGAGAAGCTGTGTGGGTCTGGATCAGGAATTCAGTACACTGAATTAATTTGTTATTTTCTTGTGTAACCTGTGTATCCAGACTGGCAGTGGTAGCTATGGAGTATTTTTCTGTAGTAGTTGCACTAGGATACTGCTAGAACCAATATTAACAAAAACATGTTTGGTGGAGGTTCTGCTATTCAAACCCCTTATTTTTTCGGATCAGAAGATTGGTTAGTATCACCTGTAGTTAGTGATACTGGTTAGCTGGTGTCACCTATAATTGGTGACCCAACTGGACAGCTGGTGTCACCTTAGCAGTAGCAGGAATATTCTAATACACTCTGTTTCAGTAACCTTTCTTACAGAAATGTCACATGAATATCTTTTATTGACATTTGGAATCTGAATCTGGTATTTAGAGACTTTATCACCTTTATGTATTCATAAGCATTTATAAGATTCACTCTGTCATCTCTTCCTCAGGCTAAACAAACCCAGCTCCCTCTGCTTTTCCTCATAAGAGAAGATTATATGTTTTCATTTTTAACCAGTGCTCTTATTTTCTTGTAAGGATGAACCTAACAAAAGACAAAAAGAATGTATTTTACCCTATCTATATATTTAATATTAGTCCTTAATCTATAATAAAATAAAGACTGGATAGCCCAGTATTCCATTGGTAACAATGTCCAAGAGTTCATAGAATAGACCTAGTATACAGTAATATCTCCACTGAGTACTCTTTATGATCCAGCTACAGCTTCTGTGTGCATAATAACTCTCAGTGGACTTTTCTTTGAATTAAGCCAGTTGCTTTTGGACCTATGTAAAATTCTACTGTCCACAACCTCTTATGACAGCGAATCCCATAGCTTAACATGTCTTGTGAAGAATGACTGCTTTTTATTTGTTTTTGCGCTAGACTTTGGCTGCTTTTGCTAGGATTTCCTGTTGCTTGTGCTGGAAGGAAAACATTAAGATAGCTGATGTCTGGTACCAGTCTCAGTGCCACCTATGATTTTATAGCACATGGTCATCACATCCCTCCCGCAGCTCTCTTCCAGACAGGAGAATCTTGGCAAGTGTGATAGTTCCTTTCATGAATCTGTGACATTTCTTTGATTCTTCTCTGGATCTTTTTCAGACCTGTTACTTTTTTTTTGAGGTGAGGAGACCAAAAGGGATCATGTTTGTCATAATACAGGTGTAAAATGGGTTGTGTATTGATGTTATAGCGTTTGCTTTTTTAATCTTTACGTCTCCCCCAACAATTCCCAACACTTTTTTTTCTTACTGCTACTGAGTACTGACGTAATATTTTAATGGAAGTATTTATCGTAGCTGAAGAATCTCACCAGTGGTTATGATCAGTTTAGATCCCAGCTTGTTATGTATGAAGATAGTATTATTTTCACTTGTGTATAACTTCACATTTATCTCCCTGAATTTCATCTGCCAGCCCTTGCCTAGTTGCTTAGTTCAATAAAATTATTCTTTGCATTTGGCTTTTGTCTTTACTGCCCTGAATAACCTAATATCATGAGGAAAATTGGTCATCTTACTGTTCTCTGTGTTGATTAGGATATGTCAGACAGCACAAATCACAGCCACAGGTTCCAGCAAAACTCGACAGGGGCTTTCTGCTGATTTTATGACTTGACCATGTGTTTCTGCTATTTCCTCTCTTGTAATCAAATATTTTTGTGTGAAAGGACCATCCCACTTACCTAATTGCTGCTTAGTTTTCTTGTAAGCATTTGCAGAGGAGTCTTTCTGAAGGAATGGCTTTGGAAGTCCCAAGCTGGCTGTGCCAGCTAGTTTGTCAGTCTTATCCACATGGTTATTGATCTTTTCAAAAAACTAATTTCTATCAAAAATATCAAAAAGCTGTAATTTTAAAGACTGTTTTTGACATGTCTAAAAAATGTGATCTATCACATTGATACTTAAGTGATAGATCTATGCTAGTGTGTCTGAAGGTTACTGGCTTATGAAACTTCCTTTCTTGAAAACTGAGGTGTTTCTTACAGAAACACGAAAACTGTTTTCAGATTGGTTGTGCATGATGAAGTTCACCCTGAATGGGGCCCTTAGGCTCACAGTCAACATTGGGAACTCCCAGGAGACTGGAGAAGGGCAAATCTAGCTGCTTGCCAAAAAAGAGAAGGGGCTGGGAGGAAGAGAGAGAAAAGGGTGCATTAGAAGTTTGATATTTTTAATGACGTTTATGGAGAAGTGTTGTAAGAACAATCAAAGAAAAAATTATTTGTAAGCTGTATTAATTTGTATTTTAAAAAAATAATTAACCATTTCTGAAATAGAAGTCATATAGGGGAAAAATATAAAAAAAGAGAAACGCTCAATACGGATTTGTCAAAAATAATGTCACAAGTCTGATTTTCATGGATGACAGGAAAACAGGCTTTATGCATAATGGAAAACCAGTAGTAACATACTGACATTAGGAAAAGTTTTTGTGTTGTCTCCAGAAGACTTTTCATTAGCAAGCTGGTGGGAAGTGTATGAGGTGAAATTGCTGTTAGATAGATGCCCATCTGATTGGAAGACTACATCAAAGTAATTATCAATGATTCATGGTGAGACTGGAAAGATTTCTAGTAGGATCTGGTAGGGATCCATTGTGTTTGAGGCTATCATCCGTGTTCTGAATGATGGATATGTGTTATGCACCCCGATAATGTAAAACTGGGAAGTGTTGAAAGCATGCTGGAAGAGAGGATTATGTGTTTCAAGAGAAAATTGATAAAAAATAAACCTTTTGGATCATACCTTGGACATTCCAGAGTTTCTTTTGAAGATTATTTTACTTTTGAAAATGTATGCTTTGAGCACCTGTTCCTTGATGTTACAACCCAATAAGTCTTGTCCTTTTAGTCTTTTTTCTTATTCTTTGTGACGTATTTTCTCACAGCACAATTAGTATTATTCTATATATAGATTGATTATATACGTAGGGGCAGGAAATACTCTAAATCTTTTTAACTATTTAAAGTTAAATGGTTGTTCATCTTGGAATCATCCATTTGCAATTTCTCAATAAGAGATTTTGCATTTTTTTTTTTCCAGGTAGATAGTTATTCTTGCTAATCTTGCTTGAATGTATTATGTAGAAGAGTTAACGTAGAAGGTTTCAGTGGAGAGCAAATGGCTATGAGGTGGAAAGAACTGGGAAGACACAAGAAATTATTCAGCAGTATTCATTTCTATGATTATTGCCTGCCTGTCAAAAAAAGAGGGAGAACTAGCTTGTCCATTTAGATTAGCTGGTCCTAAGACAGCATATTAATGTTTATCAGTTGACATGCTGCTTTTATGATATTGCAATAACTGAATTAGATTTACTGTGACACTTTAAAAATAAACTGTAAACTGACTTGCACAAAACAATGTCCTTTTTCCCTACTTATAAGTGTCATTGAACAGTGCATGCAATGAACAGTGGCTTGTTTTCATTCATGATATTGTTATACGTTGTTGTTGGAAATGAATGGTGAGTTTGATCCTTTTTTTTTTCCTTGGAGAAAACCGGGTACTTTTAGTTTGCTTATGTGTTCTTTCAAAACATATTGTAAATTTTTTTAATCTTCTTTTGATGTTTTATACCTTTCTTGATACTACAGGAGTTTGCTTCTAATTAATGAGATCATAGACTCATAGAATGGTTTGGGTTGGAAGGGACCTTAAAGATCATCTAATTCCAACTCCCCTGCCGTGGACAGGGACACCTTCCACCAGACCAGGTTGCTCAAAGCCCTGTCTAGCCTGGCCTTGAACACTGCTGGGGGGGGGCACCCACAACTTCTCTGGGCAACCTGTTGCAGTGCCTCACCACTCTCATAGTAAAGAATTTCTTTCTTACACCTAATCTAAATCTGCCCTCTTTCAGTCTAAAGCCATTACCCCTTGTCCTGTCACTATGTGCCCCTGTAAAAAGTCCTTCTCCAGCTTTCTTGTAGGCCCCTTCAGGTACTGACAGGCTGTGATAAGGTCTCCCCAGAGCCTTCTCTCCTCCAGGCTGAACAGCCCCAACTCTCTCAGCCTTTCCTTGTAGGAGAGGAGTTCCAGTCCCCTGATCGCTTTTGGCCCTGCTCTAGACCCTCTCCAACAGGTCCGTGTGTTTCCTGTGCTGAGGGCTCCAGAGCTGGATGCAGGATTCCATGGGGGATCTCACCATAGTGGAGCAGAGGGGCAGAATCACCTCCCTCAACCTGCTCGCCACACTTTTGATGCAGCCCAGGATATTGTTGGCCTTCTGGGCTGCAAGTGCGCGTTGCTGGGTCATGTTGAGCTTCTTGTCAACTACCAGCATCCTGAAGTCCTTCTCCTCAATCCATTCTCCAGCCAGCCTGTCTTTGTGCTTGGGATTGCCCCGACCCATGTGCAGGACCTTGCAGTTGGCTTTATTGAACTTCATGACGTTCACATGGGCCTACCTAGATGAAGAGAAATGATTAAAAGGGTAGTAAAACAGTTCCTCTGAGAGGTTCGTAGTTTAGAATACAATATTGTTCCTTGAAATAATTTTTATATGTGTATAGCAATATGAATAAGTCACAGATGTTGCAATTAACAGAATAGAGATGATAAAATAAGCATTAGATAAGGCTATGAGTATTCATAAAGTCAGTACTGCGAGTAGCTACTCAACGTTACTTCACTTTCTCTTAATTTTTACTTTGATTCATGATAAGTATCTAAGTAGAACTAAGAAATATTCTGAAATGATGTTTCCCTTTGTATTAATTAAACTGTATTCCTAGTAAAACCTTGATCACACCTACTTTCTTCAAATAAAACACCAAAAAACTCCAAACGTAACATGCACTTATTTTGCTTTGTAATGCGTTGCACATCATACAAAGTACATTCTTTTAGTCTTGCCTTGTAAAAGAAAAGTCAGGAAGCAAGGGCTGTAATTTAATTTGCTGTAACTTTGCTATCTTAACTCCGCTAATTAGTTCCCAGATGAAAAATCAAAAGTTGTGTATATACACTTGTAAAACTATAGTTGAAAAAGATTACGTATTAATATTATTATTATAATATATATATTTAAAGAAGCTCACCACTTCCTAACTTCACACAGTGGTTTCCATGCCTGGGATCAACACTGCCTACTTCCAAACTGGACAGTCCATTACTTAGACTCTGCTGGCATCCTCTAAATGCAGGTCGAAGGAAGATCTGTTATCTCCTCACTGTCTCTGTCCACTTCTGAGCCATCTTATTTTGAGATACTTTGTTTATGCTCATTGAAAATATGGAGGTTTGATCCTGTTGGAATGTGGAGGGACTGGGTCTTCAGTTAGAGTTCCCAGATAGGTATTTTCTTCCTTACTATGCATCAAAATGTACACTTGATTACTGGATGGAAAGATGGCCTTGCATTGTTCCTAGATACCAGAGGTGGTCAGAGGAGTTTTTTGGGGCTGTAAATACCTTTCAGCCTGTCTCATTGTTTCTGTGTAAATGTGTACAGAATCACAAATTTTGAAGCTTATTGTGAATATTTATGAAGTACAAGGTTACATACAAAAGGTAAAGCTAGTAATCTGAGAAATGGAAACATTCTGTTCATGTTTTACTATGCTTTCTGAGGTATGTTATCACATTAATAAACTAATGCAATAAGAATACAAAAAAAATTACTTGACTTTTTTTACTAAATGTCTCTTTTCAAGAAAAAGTAATGAACTTCAATATTTTCAACTCAAAGTTGTAATATAGTATTTATGACCAGTGAAAATCTAAGGTATTTTAAAGCCAGTAGGTTCATCATATTTATTCACCTTATTTTCTGTTTTTCACTGTACTGTTTTTTCCTGCTTTCTTTTTTTTCAATATTTCTGTTTTAAGAGCTGCATGCATACTTATCAATTTTAACTTTATTTTGGATGTTTTCACTGTTTTCTTCGTTTAAATTCATGTACATTGATGGCAGTTTAGGTAAGTGCAAAATATTTTTTCTTCACATTTTCCCAAACAAGACATAGTGCTTAGGCATTTAAATGTGTGGAATAGCTCAAACATTCATTATGGTGCAAAATTTCATTGTCTGGAGATGAAAGTACAATGAAATAAAAGTACATCAGTAATTTTTTTTTTCTAATTTGTAAATATAAATATTTCTGTCAAATGGGAAGAGGCTAAAATAGCAGGAATCTTTTCCAGTGATGGTGTGTAGGTGATGTAAAGCAGCATGAATCAGCCATGCCAGAAGGGTGTGTGTTGGCTTTTGTGCTACTGTTACTGATGATGAGGAAAGGTTGCCAGCTCAGTAGTGGGGATTGGAAAGAGATAAAGAGGTGGTTGTAATACTGTCAATGTCCAAGCAAATTTTGAGGAAGCAGTAACCCGAAAGTGCTTAAGGGTGAATGGGGAATGTGATTATTTTTAACTATATTTTTTTTACCATAGGGTTTTTAACTCTGAAAAAGCTTGGTAAGTACTGAGCTAGCAAAAGAATAAGGGGAATGTATCCCTGTAAGTGTGTCAGTGTTTGCTTAGTCTTGACTGAAGCTTTTTGATAGCATTCTGCTTATAAGGAAAGATGGATTGACTCTACAGCAGAAATGACATTTCAGTAAGAGGTGTTTGGAACTGTGTAATGCTATATGACTCAGAATTGTGATCTCATCAGCTTTGATCATATTCATATCCTTAGCTAACATTTGGTGGTACATCCCTCGGATACTACAAAAAGTGCTGCTGCTTCTGTTGTGGGTTTTTTGTCCTGTAATGATGATCATCTGCTGCAGGCTTATTAGCTGATACTTTAGCTGAATTCAGTAATTTCATCCTGTTTGTTAAGTTTCACTTGCAAATTCAGATGGTTACGGCATTCTGTGTTCCTGTATTCTCATGTGCTTTGAAACATGATTCTGCTGTTCAACAGTGATTGTTAAGTTGCTGTGTGGGTAAAAACCCTTTGTACAGAAGCCAGGATTCTGACAGGGTCTCAGAGATGACCACTTCAAAAAAATGTAGATCTAGCAGGAAATAGGTTGGGATAAAAGTAATTTAGGTTAACCTTGCTTTAATCTTGAAGCACTGCTTGAAGGTATTCCTTCGGTAGATACTGATAAGCCACACCTCAAGCAGGCAGCTGCTCCTTTTTGCTGCCTGCTGCCTTAAATTAGGGATCACTCCAGAGTAGGCATTGTGGTAGGATACTGATGCTGTCAGAATGGCATAAGGGGGATGGAGAGAGAGATAATTGTGTTGTATATAAACCATTTTGAGTTTTGTTAGAATTGGGAGGTGTTAGAGATGTCACGTAAATAGTAAACTATTGCATAACACAGGAACTTACTTTGACAGCAAGGCTTACAAAGCATAAAGTCAGTCTCCTGAAGAAGTTAACTAAACATTTAATCTCAGGAATAATACAGTTTCTCACAGATATCATAGATAATACATCAAACATTGTCCTTGGTGAATTTGTTTTTCACTGATGTTGATGGAGTCTGCAGTTTATGGGTTGTGGTTTTTTTGTTTTAAAAAAAGATATTTTAATTCATCTGTTAGCTGTTGTAAACTGTTTTCCTTCCTGCCTTTAAACCTTGAGGTCTTACAGTTCAACTAAAAAAAATGCTGGAAATGACTTTTCAGAATTTTCCATCATCTGAAGGGAAGTACTGAAAAAATAAATTAGCTATTCCTTTCTCATAATACATTTTGGTCTTTACTGTTTCAGAGATTTTCGCTCATTTTGGTCCTTTCATCTGGGATTTCCTGAGATATCCCCAGTTTATCTACCAGGCAGTCGATAATGCCATATTCTGTTAGCCTGCAATAGGGACCTCCATCCTCTAGGCTGTTTTTGAACAACACAATGCTTTTGGCTGTACTGCAAAGCATTATTTTTTATTTATTTTTTTATATATATATTATTTAAAGATAAACTTGCATCACACTTCCTAACCTTTCTGTTGTGTTATGTTTCTGAGTTCATAAGGTGCATTTCAGATTGTTGTGTTGGGGTGGGGAGGAATGTTATGATGGTGACTTAACCTGTTGGTCACTGATTCAATTTTCTTCTGAATTTTTGCATGTCTGGCAGTTATGGTTTGTTAATGTCATGCACGGTCACGTTCTGACTTTAGCTGTCATTTGCTCGGTTCAGGGTGTCTAGCATTCCTGACTATAGAACTGTGGTGTATTTCCCTGGTGCCAGTCAGTCGTAAAAGCTGCTGGTTGCAAGATACGATTTGCTGCTTGTATTTAGTGCTAGAATGTGTCAGTTGAGTTCGCAAAGAAACTAGCATTCAGGAGCCCTTGGTATATTTTTTAAAGGATATCTTTGGGTTGCCTGTAGGAAGGGCAAATAACTCTTTTGAATTTAGTAATTTTAGAATATTTGGCCTATGGGATGGGGAAATTGTGTTTACCTTTTTGAATTTCCTTAAGTCACAATATAGTTATTGCTCTTCCTCTTGGTGTTTGAAGACTATATACAAAGCTAACAAAACATGACGAGAAGGCAGTAGATTTCGTGTGAAGTGCTCTTCAAACCCTGGAGGGAAAAGCGTAAGTGGTGTTTTTACCAAAAGGAAAATTCTGAGGCAAATCAGTGTAAATATTTCAGTGTTAGAGACTTGAAGAACACTGAGGTCTTGTAAGGTAGTCTCTATTCCAGTTCCATCTATAGCTGAAGGAGAGTGTGAGGTCTCCACAACATCACATTTCTGTAGAAGAAAAGCAAAGGTCAGCAGAAACTAGAGATAAAGCATAACACACATTGGGATGCAGCTTCAGAGGAGCAGCAAGCCCTGAAAAAAGGTCTATTTTTTTTGCGTAGACTCAAGTTTTCCATGTAACTGACTACAGTATTAATTGTACAAACTACAATTCTCACTGCAGAATTTGTTTGAATTGAAAGAAAAATGACACAGAAAGATGCAGGGAGTTGTGCTTTGAAAATTAAGTAGTTCCTGCATATCTTGTTTCAAATACTATGCCAACTGATGTTGTCTAGCTCTTTCAATTTGTAGGTAAAAAGTCTGGAAGAATAGTCCTGTTAGTGTGAACTTTTTCCTCTGTGTGATATTAACTCCAGATAGCTAATAGTTACTGATAAAACACAGTGTTTGTAACTAGTTCAGTGAAGAAATGCCTAAATATCGTGGTATAGTATTCTTGCTAGGTACAGTAGAAGGTGGAATTGAAATAGTGGGTTGCTATTTAAGTCTTGCTATACCAAAGAAGTAATAAAATGTTTCAAGCCCAACTTGAAAAGTTTGAAATCAGCAGATCTGTGATAAAAGCCAATTGGTCTATTGAAGTATATGTATAATTATACACGTAAATACGTGTATATTAAAAAAATATATGGTGGGATATTCAGAATGTTTTGCATTCAATGATAATATTTAATTTCTTTCCTGTGTCAAAAGTTTCTACTGTTCTGTGAGTGATAGAAACTAAGCTGTATCTCTTTGAATTTTGAGGGAAACTGATATTTCCAATTGCCCTTTATTCTACAGCCAAAATTGTATTTCTTCCCATGCCACTCTGAAAATGTACCTATTTGTCAGCACAGCTCCCTGGAGTATGGGGTATATATTGTCTATGTAAAAGCTATTTAAAATAAAGATTTGTACTGAGTTTGATGTTAACATAAATACGTCTAGGTACACATTATATTGTAAACCAAACACCAAAACGCCCCCACAACCCTTTGTATTTCTAGAGATGGTTAACACTGCTATGAGAATTACAGTATAGCACTGGAATATATTACAGTATTCTGGAAGTCTGAAGTTTTTCCTACAGAATATGTGTTCAGGAAGACATTGTGTTGTATGCTGGTTGAAGTTTTACTAGGAAATTTCTTATACTTAAGATTTGGCATACTTTTTAATCGTTGGTTAACAACAACTGCTTAGAAGGCCATCACCCTTAAAATTTATTTATTTTAATAGCATATTATTAGTATGTTTATTGTTCTATTTATAAGATATAATTCATATATTCTTACTTTGAAACGTGGAAATGAATGAGCTGCATAGTTGCATAACTAGGGGTTGGACTAGATGACCTCTAGGGGTCCTTTCCGACCCAAAACTTTCTATGATTCCATGATTCTATGATAACTGTGTGAATAATCTTGTACTTTCATGACACTAGAGAGTATTTTTTTTCTTCAAATTCCCTAGTGGAGTTAAGGAAGGAGAGGAGGGAACTGTAGATTAGGAAGCACAAAAGTTGCTGAAGAAAGAAAAACCAGGCATTCTTCTACTGTTCAGGCAGTTCATCCCCTGAAGAGGGAGAGCGGTCAGAATGAGAATTTGAACAATTAGACAAGAAAACTCATGATCGGCTTTTCCACCTCAATACACTGCGTTATCCTGACTTCAGGACTGTGAAATGAACAAGCAGTGCCAATCTGGCAAACTCCGACAAAATTATTTCTAAATAATATTTTAGAGAAGAATTTTTTTGTTAAGAAGTATATAGGTATAGTCATAAAACATGAATTGAAGCCACCAGTAATATAGATTCTAGGTTAAATAGGTAGGCCATTATCCTTTTCAGGACTCAGATCTTGTATAAAGCATCACTTCACTGTGTAGAGAAGTGGTGCTATCAATAGCTAAGCATAGAAAGGAATATCAAAAGGAAAAAATTACAAGAAAACAATATTCTCTTTAGGAATCTTTTTTTTTCCGTATTTGTTTCAACTAGAAAGACACTTTTTTTTTTTTTTATGTCACAGTCTCAGAAGAAAGTGATAACTTGATCCAGTTGGAAACTCTATTTGAAAACTGATGATTCCAAAATCTCTCTAGGTGTTCACTTCCCAGAGGTGTCCAATTGAGTCATTTTGTTTCCAAATATGTGAGGTAGATTCTGCTCTTTATTTGATATTCTTGAACTAAACTTTGGGAATAACTTGGGAGTGAAATATATAAAAAGATTTGATCCCATATTTATTAACTTAAGAATGTCATGGCAAATTGTGTTGCATTATTAATATTTCAGATATTGTAACAGATTTCAATTTTAAAAAGAACAAACACAGGAAACAAACCAAAACGGTAGAGAAGTGATTTGGAAATCAGAAGGGATCTTTGCCTTACACCAACCTGGTCCCAGCTTCTATTATTATTCTGTGTGGGTGTGGTTTTCCCCACTGCATTTGCTGCTTGTGTGTGCCAGTTTTGGAGAATGGCATTCTTGTTCAGTTGGCATTGTTTATTTCAGGGTTACTTTTTCAGTGCCTCTGTGGGTGCTAGATAACAGAAAATTTGTGAAACTCAGCATTATATGTATGCCTTTTTGAAAGAAGTCCCATTGTGTGTAGAATTTTCATCTTTATGTTCTGATGAGTGTTTACTCTTAATAGCTTTCAGGGCATTATTTTATCTTTTCAACATTCATTAGGAATGGGTGCTTCAGCTTATAGAGTTTTGTTTAGAGAATGTTTCACTTATGTTTCGTTTATTTCTAATTCTGCTCCTTGTGAGTTGTGGCCGTATTTTCCCCACTATTTTAATACCCAAACCTGAAAGTTTATTTGCTTTGACAAATATGTGTGGGTTAATGTCTTCTGACCTTTGCCATCTTGTTCTTTTTCTGTAGGACGTTGGAGCTTAGTGAGAGGGGTCACAGAGCACTTGCAAAGCCACTTTATTTTTTTGCCAGCTGGCAATCTTGCATATTTTTCTCCTGCTGCTTTTCCCAATAGTTGTCATTAGAATTTGTACATCTGCATAACGTGTTGCATTAGGGACAAAATATTTAGGTTTCTTTCCCTGGGTTAATTTTCAGCTGAATTGCTTCCCTGACTGCTCTAGTCATGTGCTGGTGTAAAACAGATTGAGGGGCCAAGAGTAGGAGATGAAGGTGGAATCTCAGATTCTGGTCGCCATTCAGATTCTGCTGCTGAGCCTCTGTGCTACTGAGGCTTGACTGCCTTTGGCACTTAAGAAATTCCTTGAAAGAAAGCTTGAATATCTGTAGTATACTGCAGTCTTTGTTACAGACATATCTCAATGGATACAGAAAATAATATTTAGCCTACTTTAGACATTTTGTACTTGCATGCTTGCCTCATGAAAAAATGGTGAATACTGATATTCTTGCGACTGCAGTGTACAACACAATTTGCCATTGAATTGCATTCTTTTTGTCAGGTCAGTAGTGCGTTTGAGCTCTGATGATGTCTTTGGTGTTTGCCCTGAACACTTTCAGATGTCCGTAAATATTTTTTTTATTCTGTCTTGATATTATCTGATGGGTTGTTTTTTTCAGTGACTTCATTAAAATCAGTCTTTCCCTGCTACCATGGGAATTTCGGGTGTCTTTCCTTTTTTCTTTTTAGTCCTGGCTTAATAATGTCTACAACAAATTTAATTATTTAAGCTTTGAAGGCTTATTTTCCTCATATTTTTTTTTCTAAAACTAAGTAATCATCTGTTTTAAATAATTAACAGAAAAGGAATTCTAAAATGTGCAGAAGCAAACAGTTTTTAATGCAAAAAAATCTAGTAAATATATTTTGTTATAAGGTATGTAACCTCTTCCTCATTTATTGCTTAATTCATTTTTACCAGATGGTAAAAATTCTGGAAAACAGATAACAGGATTTGCTGCTGTTCTTGTTAGTTCAGCTCGCAAAAGGCTACTGGGAGGATTATGTGTGATCAAGAAGAGTGAGTTGATTTGTATAAACTCCTTGTTTATACCATTTACAGATCTTATACATTCAGTATTATCCTGCCCTTTTCTGTTGTGCTGTTCAGCTGTGACTCTGCATTTTCTTTGACTACTAAACTTAAAGTCTATGGTATCTTGAGGTAGTAATTCCACAGTCTATAGTGTGACTACTCACTTTCCCTAGATTGACAAACTCAAGCATTTAAATACTGAAAGAATAACTGTGTTTAACATTGCTTTTAATGAACACAGTGTGTTCATTAAAAGCAATGTTTCCTTCTGTTTCACTGTGCTGGAGAAAACCTGTACAGGTCACCAGTCGCATCTGAGAGAGTAAAAAACTTAGGTGTGACGAGCCATGAAAAAAGGCCAGGTTTCCAGTTCCCCAGACATTTGTCCACCCCTTTTCCTATAGAGTGGAATGCTGTACTGCAGGATCAGTTAGTTAAGTAAAACAAACAATCATTTGGGAACATGGGTGTGGACATAACGAGTGACTTTGTAAATATTTCTAAACCATTATAATGGGCATAATAACTGGTAAACTGTTGTTTGAGTGGTACTTTTTTTTCCCATTGGCAAACTGTTGTCTAATCAAAATGTGTTTACACTGCCTTCTTTACAATTCAGGATAGAAGAACATCCCTTTACTGATAATCTGGAGCAAGTCCTCCTGCTGAATCAGAATGAATTTATCTTCCCTGACAAATGAAGAGAAAATAGATGGCAGCTGTTCGAGTTGTTTGACTTGCTGCTTATAGCATGAATTTTCAGATACACACAGATTATTTAAGTGCTGAAATCAAGCTGTACTTTTTTTGACAGAAAAAACCTTAAAATCTTCAGGTTATAAGGTACAGATGGGGGAAAGAAGATTTTGATGCAAATTCTGGAAAAGCTAAAACAGCATTAATTAAATCCAATAAAAAAGTGACACTAACTCTCCACGCCGCAACAGTCCAAAAGACAATAACTGATCTATAAAATAACCATGGCTTGAGATGTTCCTTTTTTGTTTTGAATACTAAGAAGTGTAATTTTTTAACTAAGGATCTAAACAGTATGCAGAAGATGAATGTTTCTATTATAAAAGTATTCTGAAATTGTGAAACTTAAAGCATTAGATGTGAAGCAAGAAAGCCCAAACAAAATCAGTAAAGTAGTAGTTTCCTTTTGAGACTGAGAAGTGATTCTGTGTTCGTGCATGAATTTTGTGTTTCCTATGGCTATTGCAGAATAAGGAAGGTGGATATTTTCATGCCAGCTGCAGAGGGCATGCAATGAATTTCTATGTGTTGCATTATGTGTAGAGTTCGAAACCTGATTCTGCTGTTTCATCTTTCATCAAAACAGTAATTCAAAGAAAAAAATTCACATTTAAAATAATAGCAACTTTAGATCGATATATTTGCAACTGTTAAATACCTGGAAGTAGTGCAGACCATACCATTAAAGAGAACTTCATGATGCAGGATGGCTAACTTAACGAAAAGATTTTATAAAGCCACTTTCTTTTGCTTTTCTGTTAAATTTTAGCCAGAAGTTGATTGATTTTAGACCAATATGTGTCACAATTCTGCTACTCTATAGGTGAAATAGTGAGTAAATTGCAACTTCAGGTTGTTTCAGAAAGGAGAGGGTTTCCTGTAATACCAAATTTGGATGAAGCTTTATTTCAAATAGGTTATTAATTTCTTTTGCATTTCAAGAAATTATAATGACAAATTTACTTACACTTCGATGAACTCACGTAAAACAAATGAAGGAAGAAAAAAGGTGGGAATTCAGGAGAAGCCAGCTGTGACTTTGGCAGATTATGTAGTAATAGTCAACAATTCTAGTATCATTTATAGTAGAGTACAAAGGTAGGTAACTGCACATGTGTCTGCAGTTCAGTCCCATTTACTAAATTACCGGATAAGAATCATAACAAAAATAGAGCAGTTTGTGATAAATGCTATAAAGAACAAGTGTACACCTGCACATTTGCAGTACTTGTATTTTAAAATACCATCTATGCACAACTACATTGTTGAACTTTGCATTTCAAATTGATATTTCTTGTATATGAAGCAATTTTCCTGATCTGCCTGCATGTTATTGAGATGATACTGTTTTTTCTTTTGGTATCTTTCTGTTTGCTGCCATTTTGCTTGTGGTTTCTTTTGCTTCAGCAGTCTAGTCTACAAATTGAATAGTACCCAAACAATGAGTTCAGCAATTATGAACACACTCAGACAGGTTTATGTAGCGCTATTGGATTTTAGTTTATGTTTTCCTTTAAGCTGGGCAAAACCTGAATGATGTGGCAAACTAAAAGGCCTTACTAATGTTTCCTCTTGAAAGTGGACTGTTTCTGTTCTTTGTACAGAAATCTTTAACACAATTAGCTGTTGCTGTACTAAGTATTTAAGAAACAAATGTTTTAGGTGATGTCTGTATACCTGAAAACTGTGGTGGCTTAATTCTAGAAACATAAAGTCCTGTGCAGCAGCTAATGAAGTTCATGCTTTGTTGTGTATGGGCAGCTGGAATTACTCACTGAATAAATGTGCTCTTTTTTGTTTTTAGCCAGTTGGATCTAGTGTAAATATTGAAGTTCAGAAACCCTATTGTCAAAGGTTTAATAGCCTCTAAGCATATGAATTTAATTCCTGCGTTGCTTTTGAATATGGATCTCTGCCATCAAATCACTTAATTTGCCTTCATCAATCACAGAAAAGTATTTTTATACTTTAGTGACTGAAGCTTTGATTTTTCTAGTGTGAAATACTGCATCAGCTTTACATCCGTTCAGAGTATGATTGCCACTATTTTAGTTGCATGGATTCTTTGTGTGCTGTAAGGGATTTAATGATTAAATATCAGCAAAACTGAACCCATATCTGACCTTTAAGACTACTGTAAATTTTTCTAAATAAATATTCCCATTAATCTTTTACTAATATTATCTTGTATTTAAAACTTCAAAATTTAACTCTTTATGCTCATTGATTACAAAATACAAACCACGAGGTTTCAGATCAGTAGAACACAAGAACAGTGATTGGGCCTAGATGAATACAAGAAACACTTTTCTTGATGTATCTGATTCCTTACTGTTAATTTACTTTTGATTTTTCTCGGTTGTAGCTGATGATTTGGAATCATTCTGTAGAGTGGTTCAGTGCCTTCAAAGTGAAACTGTGGAAAGATGCACTTTCAGGCCCCTCCATCTACCCTGTCTGTCAGTTCTAGTTCCTAACTCTGTGCACTTTCTAGTGAACCCAATAATTTTTTTCTTTAATGGCAATTCTGAACCATTAATAGAACTAAGAAAAGGTGGTGGCCACTGATGCCATCTGCTAAGGGAAGAACGGAGGTTGAGACAAACAGCCCAACCATTTCTCTCACAGGGAGTGGGATGAACACTGAGGATAAGATTCTGTTGAGGAATCACACTAATCAGAATCACAGGATCAGTTTTGAATAGGTGAGGAAGTCTGGCTATTACATAAATATCTGTACTTCATAGATAATATGCTGTATTTGGCATCAGAGCTATAGTCTAAATATTAATTTCAACTTGGATGTCATTCGACTTTCTTTTAATCTTCTGGCTAGACTATGGACATATCGATGGATACCATGTTTGGTAAGCTATGTCTGCCAGTTTTCCAAGTTCTTGTTTAAATCTAATTATCCAGATTGACTTGGAACAGTTGTGGATTTCCTCTGAGTTGTGGGCTGTCCATTCCCTTCTGTGCAAGGAGAACAGAACAGAACAACATGTTAATTTTGCTGCAACCTCAAAAGCTTATTTACATTTTAGATCACTTTTATTAAAATAACATCTTTATGTTGAAGGAGTAGATTGTTTTCCCTTTAGAACTTTGGGCCAATAAGTTTCTCTTAACTGAGGATAAGAAACCAAGACCTGAAAGTGAAGTCATGGTAAAAAGATAAACCACTTTGCAAAGATTTAATACAACAGAATGATATTTGTTAAAATGTTTATTATTAACAGAAACACTAAGAAAATTTGCATTTAAGAGTGCATAATGCATAGCTGCTAAAGTAATTAACAACTGAAAAATGCAATATTCATCACTAATTTGATTTTTAATGACTTTGATCATTATCAGACCTACCTTTTCATAGAATAGCTAAAGAAGCTATGAAGAAAGTATTTAATGCTCTTAAGATACGTATTTCTGCTTAGGCTGTGGTTCAAACAAATGGTTCCGTGCTGTCCCTACTGTTTAGCTATATCAGAAGGAATGCATTTTGGGAAATGTTTCATTCTATTTGATTTTTTTTTTTTTTTCTTCTTTTGGGAGACTGTTTATAATCCACTATTTTAGTTTTGCATTGCCTGTGTTAAAAACCAGAGTTTATTTATGCTTTTAGTTACTTAAGCCTCCACATGTTCAATGGAACAGATACAGTGTACGCTAAATTCCTTGGCAACTATTAATATTCATCTATAATTGCATCTTGGTACGTATTACAACCTGAGACACATTCAGGTTACACTGACTTTTTTCTGACTTACACCATGTACCCGATTTTTATGTGGATCAAGAGTAAAATGTACTTAAAAGTAATATTAAACACCACCATCCCCCAGCTAACATCATATTTGTTTGTCATTATCTTCCAAGTCATTTACGAAGTTCTCTGTCTTTTGAGTGAAATAGAATCTGCAAAACATAAATACAAGTTATCTGTAGGATAAGTGATAGAAGCCAAAATTTACAAAGGAATTTATGTTAGCACAAAAATTCATAGGTCTACTCTAATTTTTAGGCACCCAGCACTTTCTATGTACTCTTTCTTTATTCTTGTGTGTAGAATCCACAATCAGTAGCTGTTTAGGGACCAGGAATTCCCTTCCTATTGTCAGCAGAGTACCTCTGCAATAGATGAGTCATAGTTCCTTTTATTAGGTGTTTTCTGGTCCAATGAAGTTTGCATTTTTGGTTGCACAATGTCAAAGCTTTACTGTATTTCCACTAATGACTTTTAGATATCTCCTATTTCCCTTTAATAGCTTTATTAATGAATAACCCAAGAAAATAACTGGAATTTTTTCCTAATGTCTTAATGGAATTGTGTCTTTACCAGCAACATAAAAAGTATACCTGTTCTATCAGTAATTAGTGTGGAATATCCTATTACACTGTATAATCTCAGACAGATACAAGTCAGATTTACCTGGGTAGTAGAAGGAATTTTTAACCATATGGCTATGATTATAAACTGTGACAAAGAATGTCTTGCACTATTTTCCTCTTTCCATATATGCATGATAAGGCCTTTAGGACCACAATGCTCAAAGGTAACAAAAATTTGAAGGAATAGAGGACCCACTACCTGTTTCTCTTTTAGGCTAGTAGTTGCCATGTACCTTTTATCATAAATGTTTTGTTATGATGTTTGGTAGCCCAGCAGTGCCCAGCTAAAAGATGTGTGCAATTCTTCTCTTTGCAATCAGGTTCAAGCCCCAGCTACTGCAAACCTATGTGTACCCAGTTTTCATGGCTGCAGGATGTCATTGATGTCTGTGATTCTGACCAGTATATTTAACAAGCAGGGCAACACATGAATGGGTAGAATTTAAAATATATAGTTGAAATATCAGCTTATTATGGCCACTTATTCTAATAGAAATTCATGAAGGAAGTAAAATTGGAAACTTTTCCCACAAATGAGCCACTGTTACCCATTTTGGCTTTCTCTTTAGACACTGAGACCTAACAATTTAAAAATCGTGGCAAGAACAGACCATTTGTTGAAATTTTCAATATACTGAAAGGAAAGGAATGTTTTACTTCAATTTTTTTTCAATCTTAATCAGATAAAAGCCATTTTTGTTTGACCAACTTTTTAATTATGCCCAAGCATAACTAGCTTTCGCTTTGATATTTCCATCAATATCAATATCTGGAATAGCTGCTGGTTTAGCATATTGGATGCCTTTTCACATCCCGTACAGCATATCTATTCCTCATCATGGTGAGCTGCCGTGTTTTGTAAGTGGAAACATGAATAGGTTAATAAAGTATGAGTGACATTTCATTATTTGCAATTAGATCAACCAAAACAAGAAGATATGTCTTCTGATACTTCTCAGAATATCATAGAAGTATGGAAGCATTTTTCAGATGTCTGTTTATTGAAGTCCAGTTTTACATGGGCTATTTCGTCTCTTAGATGTCTGTAATACTCTTTGCCTTCTGTTAGATGGTTGTCAGCCTTTGGCAATTCCAGAATCCTTCTTAGTGAGGCTAAAAATGTCTTGTCACACAGAAGTAGTTTGAAGACTGACTGCTGCTGTCTTTATTGGGAGAAACTAGCGATCTGGGTGGTTTGTTCTTTTGATTGGTGTCATTCAAGATCTTGTTTTGTTGAAACATTAAAGACTTTCAAATTTTGTGCAAGAATGCTAAATAGTGATTTGTGCTTGGGTGGCTGCAGTATCGAACAGCTGCAGAAAGTGAAGATGTGAGTCTTACAGTTTTGTAAGAAAATACAGATCTATTCACTTTGGAACTGAGCAAATATACGAAGTAGCATCTGCATTACGAAATGTGCAGATCTAAAATCATCTTCCTTAGGAGAGATCAGTGAACACTTTGGGACAACAACGACATTATGTAGTCAGGCCCATGACATCTTCTAAAGGAGCCTGTAAAATGAACATGAGGAAGAACTTCTTCCCTCTGAGGGTGATGGAGCACTGGAACAGGCTGCCCAGAGAGGTTGTGGAGTCTCCTTCTCTGGAGATATTCAAGACCCGCCTGGACAAGGTCC
>Ga0065711_1031414_pt1 | contig 29752 bp, 22 predicted proteins | sample Hoacrofraction12_FD_59098 | JGI IMG/M metagenome (GOLD analysis project Ga0065711, IMG submission 59098) | Hoatzin crop microbial communities from Cojedes, Venezuela - Epithelial fraction 12 v2 (version 2) | ecosystem: Host-associated > Birds > Digestive system > Esophagus > Crop | place... | reverse complement strand
CTGGACTCTCTCCAGTAGCTCCTCATCTTTCTTGAAGTGGGGAGCCCAGAACTGGACAGAGTACTCCAGATGGGGCCTCACTAGGGCAGTGTAGAGGGGAAGGAGAACCTCCCTCGACCTGCTGGCCACAATCCTCCTAATGCATCTCAGGATCCCCTTAGCTTTCTTGGCAGCCAGGGCACACTGCTGGCTCATGGTCAACCTGTCGTCCACCAGCACTCTCAGGTCCCTCTCCGCAGAGCTGCTCTCCAGCAGGTCCGCCCTAAGCCTGTACTGATGCATGGGGTTGTTCCTCCCCAGGTGCAGGACTCTGCACTTGCGCTTGTTGAACCTCATCAGGTTCCTCTCTGCCCAACTTTCCAGCCTGTCCAGGTCTCGCTGAATGGCAGCACAGCCTTCAGGTGTATCTACCACTCCTCCCAGTTTTGTGTTGTCAGCAAACTTACTGAGGGTACATTCTAACTCTTCATCCAGGTCATTGATGAAGAAGTTAAACAAGACTGTTAAGTGTCAGCACATCTTGTGACAGGTCCCTTTTCAAAAGCACAATATCTCTTTGAACTGAAAGACATGGAAAACTTCTTCCTGAATAAAATAATATTGTTTCTCTTCCCCCAAAACCTGAAAGCATATAAAGATATGGACAGCATAGGAGTTATGCAAGCTAAGGACAGTAAACCTTAACGGCTTTTAAATAGGACTATTCCTGGTATGAGAAGAGGACAGTTACATTAATTAAAGTATATCCTGTGCCTTTATTCAACCTTAAAAATTAAAAGAGCAAGAAGGAGGTAAGAAGAGTAATATTCTTAATAGTATTTTAGCAGATAGCATATATTTATATTAATATTTCTATTGTTATTATAGCATTCTGAAATGCATTGTAGAAAAGAATATGTGATAATTAGCCTTATTAAAGGTCAATACTACTCTATTACTACCAGGAATAAGTAAATAGTAGCTCGGACTCATCCTTAATTACAGGGAAAGTTTCACCAATGTTTTAGCTGCTGTGAATTCCACATTCGTGACTCCAGCTTGAAACAGCAAGTATGCATGGAGTTCAAAATTCCCTAGGCTACATTTCAGGAAAAAATTCTGTATAGATAAAGAAATCTGCACTCATTTTCTTTCAATGTATTTTGCCCGTTCTCACAGAAAAATAGTATTTGCCAGAAAATATTTAGAAGTTTTTTTACAAATATTCTGCAGCGGTATTCATAAACTGTCTTTGAAAATCTGAACTGGTGTTAAGTTTAAGCACGCTTCTATTCCCTTAGGCTTTTAAGACATTTATGACATTTATATATATAGCTTTTGTTCACACAAATATTTATTAAGTCGTTCATAAGCATTTCCATCCTGAACAGGTATTTGTGCTTATTTCACATCCCATCCTGACGGGACAATGTGAAAACCCAGGCATTAAGAGTCTAGGTTAATACAGGAATATTACTCATCATACTTTTATCTATCCCCTCCAAAGTTTTCTGGTTTTATTTAGGAATATATGATCCTTAAAACCACACCAATATAATGAAGACTGTCTGTTGAAGAATCTATAAGCAGCCAAATGCTGCAAATCAGTTTCTTCAAAATTTTTGGCAAATAGTAATAGCTAATTTTGCAGAAGCCTGTATAACAATCACAGAGAAAACAAAGCACAAAAAAATACTTTCCCAATCCACATTACTTTCTTTACATTCCTCTTGAACAAGGAAATTGGAGTAGCTAGTTTGTGTCCAAATATGTAAACAAAATTGTCTCCCGTTTAATTTGTGTGGAAATATCATAGAAAGATTACTACTCAAAACGTTTTGTAACTCCAGCTGCTCTTGCTTACAGGATCCCATTTTCATCAAGCAACCAGAATGGAACCTCACTGGGATGATAACTGGGAACACAGTGAATGTTTTAAAAAAATCCCACTCAAAGCTTAAATTAATTTGTTTATGCTAAAATTTTCTGATTCTACTGGACACTATTTATTCAAAAGAACACCATAATCTTCTGATTGTAACAAATAATTTTGCAGTGAGTAAGCAAGCTACCATAAACTGAAGCCAAATGATTTTTAGCTTGCTTGAACCATGACTTCTTTTCTGGGATCAGAAATACTTGTAAGAGCAATCTGTGTCAGCTTGGTATCTCACAGCTTCATCTGTCAGCACAAGAAGTGAAACAAATTGATTGTTGCCATTTTGTTTTTTCAGCATAGCTCTGTGACTTTCGGTAGAAAAAGAACCATTGAATGAATTCTTTATGTTTACACACAAACAGATGAAAGCTAAATTATTGTATGTCTGTTCATATTCCAAAGACTCAGTGGGATTCATTAGCGTAAGTATTTTGACTCCCTTCTTTAAGTGATCATGTACAAATGTTACTATATTTATCATCTGTCATTTTAATTTTTTCTACACCAAAACAATATCTTTAGGCTCTCAACTGGCTACTAAGATATTGATGAAATCCCTACTGCATCCCAGGTGTGAAAGTTGAGTCAAAAGATCTTATGCACCACGTATAATTTTTTTCCCCAAATAAGACCACAAAATTAACTGCATGTGTTTTTGTGGTCCAACATACCTTGGCTCCGATCAAAAGGATGAAACTCTGGGATCTAAGGGTTTTTCACACTGTAGATCCTGAAATCAATCTAAAGTGGTACCTTAGTATTCAGAGCATAACAAATGTGTATTGCCACCACACAAAAAAAGGGAACACTCCATACGGCAAGACTTATAAGTGAATGAATGGCAATAACAGTTCTTCCAGATGGGACTGTCACCAACTTAGGTTACCTTGGTAGCTAAATACTACAGCACTACATACATTAAAATAGATTAAAACTATGAATAATCAGACTAATAAAACTAATAAAGTGTAAATTTAATTTGCACTTAGTTTTACAGTTCAGAACGGTCAAAATAGACAAAAACTTTAGAACAGAAATAAACAATGAAACGCCTACAGGTGAAATTTATTCTCAAAAGAAATACTGTTCCCAAATGCAGTTTTCTACTAGAATAATATGGTTACAGATACCTTCTAGAAGAAGTCATAGAAGTAGAGCTGAATGATGCAAAGTTGTCTGTAATGGGAATAGCCATTATGAAAATAAGTAGACATAGGACTCACATACTGCCACAGTCAGGAAACACAGAGAATACACAAAGATTCTACATAATAGTATCCTACTCCTTTTGTGTCTTCAATTATATTCATGCAGCATACGCACAAAAAAAATTAATTAGGGGCAACAGATGTGCCTTTCCTTTTTGTTACTCACTTCAAGAAAATTGCTCCAGACATTAGCTCATACCAAATCAAAGCGCTCCAGAAATACAGCAACAGTTATTTTTGTGTACGCATATTGGTGTATTTATGTAAAGAAGAAATGCCCTTCCAAAAAGATGTTAACACTAAGCTTTGAACACTTCTGCCTTCAGGATCCACACACACACGCATCAGAAATACATGCAGACTGTAATGAAAATAGATCAAACCATGAGTTTGCATACAAAGACCCAGTCTCATATCTCAAAGTGAAAAAGAGGAATCAAATTTTAAAAATCAGAATCCTCAGTGTGGGTACATAACCCTCAAGAAAACATGTACCGACACAGGATTTTGGAAGTGAAATTTCAGGATATCTATTCTGATGAGATTTTTAAGTACTTGGGCTTCACAAGATGTTGATCATGAAACGCATATATCACTTTTCATATCATCTTGAGAAGACTTTTGCCAATTAAAAATGCAAATCAAATACAAGAATAGTACAATATAGTACAATATAGTACAATTTTCCACAGATATCTCTAGAAAAATAATCTACCTTTGATATTAAGTATCTTTTCAGATGTGTCTTGACAAAAAAAAAGTTAGAACCATTTTAACTGTATATTTACCTATCTCAAAACAGGTAATGCCCGCCCCCCTCCCCTCTTCCCTTCCCAAGTCTTCTCCAGGCAAAGAACATACTGTGAACTGGAAATAAGTGTATTCAATACTACAGAGAGAGTAACTGGCTTTATATACCACATTTTTTTCCCTGCACATCTTAAAAAAATCTACTGCATATGACTAAGCCTCTTGATGCTGCTTCTATCCTGAACAATAGTCTCCAGATGCTCATTTTCATGTTTATAGTAGAACTGGAGGGAAAAAAAAAAAAAAAAGAAAAGAATGATAAATCTCATGCCTACAGTGCAGAAATACAATTTGCGTTGAACAGAAGCTGGCATAGAGCTTTTCAGAGCAGCCCTCTTCAGCCAAAAACTACACTGTGTGCCTCAGCTGTGCAGTGCAACCCTGTATTCAAATTCTTGGTAAACACTACAGAGTCCTAACAAACATCTAATGCACAACCAGTGTTCCCTACAGCACTATTATCATAATTTTGATGAACTGAGAATCTAGAAACTACCACACAAACTGAACACTCCATTGAACAATTGAGGCTGGGAAATACAGGATTCCACACACAAAAAAAAAAAAAAATCCTCAAAACTAGAAGTTTTCTCTAGTCAGTATATCACCTTTGCGTATGGCAGCATTTAGCCATCAGAGAAATTAATTAATTTTCTAATTTGGCATTAGTATTTAGGCCTGCCTGTAACAATGGTGGAAGACTAGGAGAAATGGGGCAGGTGATATGAGTGAATAAAGTTCAAATCAAACTTTTAGGACTGGACATTTCTCAAAGTGGCTAGTGCTTCCCTTTTACTGTCTCACTCGTTTTAACCCCTACCACTCTCAAGCTGATTTGAGAACCAAGATCTCCTTGCAAAATTATTGTCATACATATGAAAAATTAGAGCTCAAGACTGTATATATACTCTGGCCTTTGGACAGTTGTGTAATAAAAATAAGAATACAAGTTATAATGCAACTTCTTCCTGTAAGAGCTCCCTGATAAACAAAATCAGCTATTTAAAATTCCTCCGTGTTGTTCAGGCACAAAAAAAGAAAATCACACACGCTGCTAACTTCATTCCTCATCTTCAGGGAAGCCACATGAGTGTGTCCTTGTTTTCCACTGTATTTCTAAGCAGACACAAAGGACAGGCTGCTTTCCCCTGATATTACTATCCACAGAGCTGTTTCTGGCTTCAGCTGCCACTACACCTGTGTTGCCAGTTCTCTTCTAACAGGAAGGAGGAAGCCACATCTTTTCATCAAGTGCATGAGATGTCCCAGCAGAGGAGGCTTGAAGCAAAGGAGAACATGAACAGCAGAAAGAAGGCAGGTTTTTTTTCCACTCACAGTTACAGAGTTAGCTTTCCTTTACTTGCTCCCACACTCCTCTCACAACATCCTCTTCAGAAGAGGTTGACAAACTCTTGAGCCCCACAGAATTTATCTCCATTAAAACCTCTCTGACAAGAAATGAGAACAGGATCCAGAGCTCAGCCGGAGTCTCTGGCTGCAGTACCAATCCTCTGCAAAGTTCCTAAGACAATGTATTACAAAAGCCGGATGTATTTAGTTTTGCTAACATAGAACCCTGCTCAGGGCTCCAAAAATTCCTGAGAAATCCCTTAGAGATGTTATATAAAACTGCACTGTTCTCAAAGGGACTGTTAATGTGCATCCAAGATCACTCCTGCTATCTCTCAAACCAAAAGTCTCTCTAGATAGGCAAGCATACCTGTCAGTCAACAGCTTCACAAAGAACAAAGCTACAGAGCACAAAGTACCACAGACCCCCTCCCACCAGGCGGGGAAGTATCAGGGCAAAGATGAGAGACCAAAGGTGTCGCCACATCAACACCACAAAATACTGGGTCACACAGCCTTAGTGCAGCCATTTGGCTGTGAAACTGTTACCCCAGTTCAGACTGGAACTGCAGACATCAGAGGTTTTAAATCACTGTCTACTTATGTCTTGGTTGAGGGGATCGTTTGTATCTTTGCATCCCAGAGACAAATACATTCAATGGACATTATACAGCAATTACCAAGGTATATCAGCTACACATGAAGTAACACTCAAAACAACACCCAGAAGGAGGTCTTAGATACACAATTTATATATGAGAGATCTGATTTCTCACAGCTGGTCAGCCTTTCTCCTCTGCATTACTTTGAAGAAAAATCTCTGCATGAACAAAAAGTTGGCAACATACACTTGCTTGTCTGGAGGTGGGAACAATAAATGGCTATTAACAGGTAAAGTCATTACTGCTTGTAGCGATGCCAACAAATATCTATATTTAAAACACCTTGATGCAAATTCATATGTGTAAACATATGTTCGTACCTTTAAACATACATTATTTGTGCAGTTAGAGAATAAAGAAGCTTATTGTACACAGACTGTTTCATACTGTTCTCCCTACCACATGGCTGTGCCATGATATTGTAGCCAAATAGCAGAAAATCTTCATATTCAGACATACAAGGCATATCCTTATTGGAGGTCTTTCACTGTTCCAGTTAAGTTATTTTAATCCCCATTAGCTCTGAGTGAACTAAGGTAAGTTACGGGAACACATGCCCTACAACACAGCTACCGGGAACTAAAATGCTCCACTCTTAGAACAGGTAAGAGAAAATCTCCGAAACATCGCAGTGCAGAAGTACCTTACTAGGCTGGACCTAAAACCTTTCTGCATTGTCATCTGGGACAGTATATATGAGGCATTTCAAGCAGCACAAAGGTCTGAACTCAGCATCTGTGCACCTACGCACCAGTTTTGAGTGGGACTTCAGTGGAAAGTGTCCAAAATACAGAAAGTTGGGTACCAACTGAGCCATCAATGAAGTGCTCAAAAGTTGAATGCTGAACTTACATGCTTTAAGGAGACTGAAAGTCAATGAGTCAATAGAAACATACAGTTTCTACAAAAAATAGATTTTGGTTATATGTATGAAAGGACAAGGATTGGCAGAGAGGACTTTAGCAGTATCAAAATAAACTCATCAGAATCTAACGTGTAAAAGAGAAAACTAGAATGGCATTGATTTGAAGAAACTTTAGAGAATATATGGTCAAGTGACCTAGAGGTAGTTTCAGTAAAATGACCTTTACAGTAGACTCTGGTGGTATTCCCCAGATTGAAGGAAAATTTTTGTAGTATTTTTTTCCCAGTGTATTTAAGTTGAATTAATATTACCAAAGAGTGCCTCACAGGAAGCACAAAATGTCATGACTACAGAAAGACTTCAGAAGCATATGCCTCCACCACAGATCAAAAACAGAAGCTTGGAAAATTCTGGGGTTGTACATCACCAAGCTCAAAAACACTGAATCCAGCTGTAACGCCAGGCACATCTTGTCTTCTTGTAGCCAAAAATCATCCCTGTTCTGTAAGAATTCTCCAAGGTCTTGACCCACAGAGAACCTCCTCATGTTCCTCAACTCAGGCATACACACAGGTGTTTGTAGGCTCAGGACCTAGCATTTTAACTACACCACATGCTCACACATGCATTAATTTTAAATGTTCGTGGTTCGATATGATTCCATCAGATTTATGAATAGATTTACTAGCTGTATGCATCAATACTGTCAAATCTGCTTTTCTATAGGATCTTCAGATTTAATTTCCCCAGAAATGTCTTTGATTTAGTATTTAGCTATAGTGTTAATGATCATGCCATATGCAATATGTTATATGACAGATTTACTACTAGTCACAAATGGACTATCCCAAACCCAAATTTTAAAAATGCTTCATGGTAAAAAGCAGTGGCTCCTAACAGTGCCACTTGCTGTCTCAAAGCCCATTCAGATGCCGGCTGCAGTCCTCCCTGGTTCTGTTAGTTCTGCAATTATTTTTCCAGGTGAGTTCGGAGGTGGGACAGATGGAAAATCAGACAAGAAATGTGGGTGCAGATAAACCTGAGATGAAAAGGATGTTACAAAGTGATGGAGAGAGAAGGAGAGAGTGCTGAAGAAAGCAGCCAGCACAGGATGAAGAACACCCACTTGGCCTCCAGACACCTCAGAGGAACATCCCAGCTTTGATGCTTATGGTAGGTGTCTCTTCTTTACAATTTTTCCAAAGGCCATATGCAAGTGAAAGACATAAGTGGAGAGCAGTGACAAGTGGCTTCCTCAGCGGTCAGTATTGGGACCATTGCTGTTTAACATCTTTGTCAGCAACAGGGACAGTGGAATTTAGTGCAGCCTCAGAAAGTTTGCTGACAACACCAAGTTGTGTGGCGCAGTTGACACACAGGAGAGAAGGGATACCATCCAGAGGGACCTTGACACACTTGAGAAGTGGGCCTGTGAACCCCATGAAGTTCAACAAGGCCAAATGCAAGGTCCTGCACATGGGTTGAGGCAATCCCAAGAACACATACAGTCTGGGTGGAGAATGGATTGAGAACAGACCTGAGAAGGACTTGGGGGTGCAGTTGGTGAAAAGCTCAACATGACCTGGCAATGTGCACTCACCGCCCAGAAAGCCAAACCTGTCCTGGGCTGCATCAAACAAAGCATGGCCAGCAGGCCAAGGGAGGGGATTCTGCCACTCTACTCCACTCTGGTGAGACCTCACCTGGAGTCCTGTGTCCAGCTCCAGAGTCCTCAGCACAGGAAGGACATGGACCTGCTGCAGCGGGTCCAGAGGAGGGCCAGAGAAATGATCAGAGGGCTGAAGCACCTCTCCTATGAGGAAAGGTCGAGATATTTGGGGTTGTTCAGCCTGGAGAAGAGAGGGCTGCAGGGACACCTTATCGTGGCCTTTCAGTACTTAAAGTGGGCTTATAGGAAAGCTGGAGAGGGACTTTTGACAAGGGCACAGAGTGACAGGACAAGGGGTAATGGCTTCAAGCTGAGAGAGGGTAGATTTAGATTAGATACAGGAAAGAAATTCTTTACTGTGAGGGTGATGAAACACTGGAACAGGTTGCCCAGAGAAGTTGTGGATGCCCCCTCCCTGAAAGCCTTTAAGGCCAGGTTGGATGGGGCTTTGAGCAACCTGGTCTAGTGGAAGGTGTCCCTGCCCATGGCATAGGGGTTGGAACTAGATGATTTTTAAGGTCCTTTCCAATCCAAACCATTCTATGATTCTATGATAACATCCCTAGAGCCAGAACACACTTTGAACTATTCTGTGTCCATTGGGCCCTCATCAATACAGCATTCACTATCCCAGCTGCTTTTTCAGCTTCTCCTGCTATGATTTTTTGGTGTTAGTTAAGAAGCAGATCTCTGTGGGAGCATTTTCGCAGAAGACTGCAGTTGAACTTTCCATCCTCTCTCTGTGTGACTACTTAGCAACATGCTGTTCTAACGAGCATCTGGTAATCTTTCACGTCTTCCAACAGCTTTCAGTATTTCATTCCTCTATCCCATCATTAGAGATAGGTGCTTTAAGTAGAATGCAAAAATTTATCATTTGAAAAATCCTGAACTTTCTGCGTGAGGATGAGAATCAAGGAGTTCTATCTCTACATCCAGTACACGAAACATCTTACAATTGTAGGAGTGCATGGACAGCCAGTGGCAAGCTGCCATGACATATTTATTGCCCTTGTGAAACACATCACAGCATGTATCCTCAGCAAAGGCACACGGCTCACTGTTGCGTGCATCCTGGCTGGCAGGGAACTCACACATGTCCAAGACTGGCAGGCTACTTTTATGATGGATAACATTATATATTCATACATATATAATGGAGATATTCAAAACCCTCCTGGATGAGGTCCTGTGAAACCTGCTGTAGGTGACCCTGCTTCGGCAGGGCGGTTGGACCAGATGACCCACAGAGGTCCCTTCCAACCCCTGCCATTCTGCTTGTGATATGCATATGCATTCACACATCTGTCAAGCAGAAGGTTCACAAAGCACCATAGTGTAAATCTACCCACTCAAGCATGATGGGCTGGTTTCTCTCAGAGTGGAATACAAAACATCCTGATGCTAATGAGAGTTGAATATGGGTCCCATCGTATCATCAATCTGTTTTGTTGCTCATTCTAGGGGGAAAGTCCTTGTGTTTCTTTCTTTGATTCCCACCTATATTGCCCTATCATGGCTGCAGAACACAGAACAGGACTTGTTCAGTCAGCCAGAGTCTTGAGAAGGGATGTCTCTAACGTGGAAGCCAATGTATTACAAATTATTGTATTGACTGATAAATAATTTTTGACTGCTTCACTACCTTTTATGAATAACATGTCTGAATTCATTTATTCTGAATCTGACCTCTTATTTTCAGCATCTTATGGAAAGAATTATTATTTCTAATTAGTCTTTTTGAGGTACTACTCATGGAGAAATATTAGACAGCTACTAAGGTTGAGGTGCTCTAAATATCAAACAAAATATGGTGGTGGAAAAAAATAATTTAGTAGCACAGATGGGTCTTTACACTTCCACTGTCAGTTCTGTACTTGCTACTTATATGATGATCCAGCAGTATATCATTATGAAAATCTCATCTTAAAAATCGAGAAAAATAAAAATTTTTAGATGTTATATTATGAGACTGGAGACATGAGTCTCTCAATATCTGCAAGATGGTTCAAACATTTCTGAGAGGCCTAATAATAGGTCTTTTATAACCAAAATGGTAGAACAACATAAGTGGGATAAAATGATAGAAAAGAAAAATGTCTTTGATTAGAGTATCAGACACAATTAGAAAAACAACAGTATTTTGGGTAAATTACATCTTCCTCAGCTATGCCCAAAAAGCTTATCCATTATTCCAGCTGTTTTGAGTGGCTCAAGTAAAAGATAGTGCCTTTCTCTACAAATCATACCTCTTCTTACAAAGAAGTAATCACCCATTACTGAATTCTATTCATGTTTTAGTCATTTTTCACCATTATAACTTTCTGTGGTTTTATCAATATGTAGGAAGACTTGCTCATAAAAGAAGAAATCCCTACAAAATACATTCTATCAGACTCTTAATAGATCACCAAGAAATTGTGATCATACCCTGCTACAGTCTACTCCTCCATACAATCATTCCCAGGTTTGTGAACTGCCTTCATTAGACTCATCTGAGAATTATTTTAATGTTAAAGATAATTTAAAATTTAATTTAAAATTCATTTTTAAAATTCCCAATTTCTTTCCTGCCTAACTCTCCTTCCCTATTGTTGTTATTGATCAACAAGTGTCTTTTTCACTCTGTAAATCTCTCTAGTGTATAGGATCGAATATTTGTCATACTACATTATCAGGTAGGTTCATCAAGTTCACTACGACTGAGGGCAATTTCCAGGGCTGGTTACTTCAAAGGGTGGCAGAACATGGCATAACATAACACAAAGGGTGGCAGAACATGGCATAACATAACACAGTTCTTCTACTGTGCTTAAAAGAACTATACTCCTTCCTTCTCTATGCATCACTACTTCAATGAAACAAAAAAGCTGAACTTAAGATATTAAAAGACCAGATATCTGCCATCTACAGTTCCTGCAACTCCACCTTTTAAAATGCAGCATGATCCTTGGTCTCTGCAACACAATCATGTTCCTTCATACCAAAAAAATACACTGCACAAAGTCCCAGACACGTTGATACTATACACTTGGATGTGCAATTCAGGTTTCCCACCCCACCAGTGGAGCACTCCATGCAAACACTTGTCTCTCCTGCAAATAAGTCAATGAAAATAAAAACAAAGAAGGAAATCTTGGTATCTTACCCTATACACTAACCCAAAGTCAACTTGTTTAGTAGAAAGATACCTTTTTTTTTCCTTTTTATGCCAGACCTACCAAAACCACTCTGTTGGTAACACTGCAGCTTCAGAGGCACCTATGAATCCATATATTTAACAAGTCATCTAGCAATGAAATTGAAATCTTTAATTCTTGCATTTCAGTACCTTCACTCTTACCTAACACTATTTTGAGATTAATATTCTACTAGTAGCAATTGCTCAGTTACATGTGCATTTCTGATGGCACTGACTCATTTCTTTTCTAATTATTGCTGCAGAACCACACTGATTACCACTGCTTTTACCCAATCATAAGAAAAATATAGCTTGAAGATTGCAAGATAAAAACACGGAGCAAAGAGTACAGAATAATGAATTCTCCAAGTCTTCAGTGACCTATCATGGACAAAAGGGACTATCAGTTTAGTTAAACAATCAAATCCATATTTCATATTTGTCTGTAGACATGAAAATTCTGAAAAATTTAACAGCAATGACTAATTAGCAGTCAAAAGTTCAGACAAGAGCATGCAATGCTTGAAAGTACAGATTTAAAAGCTATTTACTAGGATGAAAAACATTAATAAGAATCTGTCATAAGTCATTACAAATTTACAGATGTCTCTTCACACAGATAATCTACAAATAATCTCACAGCAAAATAAGGTATCTCAGGCAAATGCAAACCTAAATTGCATTTTTATGTAGCCTAAGAAAACACCACTTCAAGGCTCAGCTAAAGCTCAATAAATCCCATAATGAGACACACAAAATTTAAAAATTTCTCAGTCTTGATGATCTATAATGGAGCAGTGAATCGGATAATGGATTCTTGTTCTGGTAAGCACATTTTCTCCAGCCAGTTCTTAACCAGACAGTAGACAGATGTATGGTCAGCGAAATTCTCCTTTCTCAGGCTGTTGAATTACACTTTCCAATTACACCGTCCAAAATGTGGAGCAAGGTTTACAGCCCCTAATATATCTCCTTGCACATCTACCATCCTTTCTTATATTAGGGAAAGAATAGAGCAAGCCAGAGAGAAAAAGTTTCTTTTCCTTCACCAGGAGCACTGCCATGGCTGTCAGTGCCCTAACACTTCCTGAACTCTAGCAAGTGGATTTTCCTGCACTCATTTCTCCAGGCAGCAATCATGGTTGGTTGTCAAGCCCAAATGCTGGGTTTTTTTGCAAATAATCTGCGTTTTTCTGATCAGAGTGAAACTTATCAATCTATGGTGCAAGAGAAGCATGAATTCGTATCTCCAAGTGACTTTGAAGAGGAGAAAAGGCTTAACCCAGCAACAATACTGGCAGATTTCTAAAAGCATTTGGTGACATCAAATGCGTTTCAACATCTTTATGTCCAATTCTAAGACTACATTCAGACTGCCGATATGACTTTAGAGTGCGTGCCAACAATATATAATCAAAGACCTTTTTAAGCCATTAAAATTACCGAAGTTATTTCCTATAATGTTACCTATTTAAAAGCTGAAGTTAGAGGTTCCAATAGCCTCTGACATTATCTTATATAACTAAAAGATTATAGAGTAAAAGATCCACCACTACACTGAAAGATGTTTCTTTTTTTTAGGTTAGTGTGTTGTGTGTTATATTTAACTAGTATTCAAATATCACACAAAATTAGATTATGTAAATTAGAAGTAGTAAAGATCCTTAATCTGAGAGAACTTTGATGCATGAATTTTTCTTGACTGCAGAGCTAGGTAATAATAATTAGCAATTTAAACTGTATATTGTAAGATATCTCTCTAACATGTCATCAGTTAAGCTGAACACTGATCCACTTGGGATATTTATCATGTTGTTACCATTAAGACCCAAAACACTTACTTCAAAGAATTTGTGGTCTAAATAAACAAGACAGACAAAAGAACACAACAGCAAAGAGATCAGAACAGCGGATGACAAGCACCATGCTGGTTCCACAATCATTTGTTTGCTGTGATGCATCACACGGCAAAAACCTCAAAGACCTGTGAACAAAGGTCACCCATCCATCCCTGTTTTCCCCGATAACTGTTTTGTGCCACACCACCCAAATAATACAGGTAAACTGAGCAAGTCTTTACTAACACATGTTCCAATTACATAATTTCAGAATGAAAGTCTGCAAAAATTACAGGTGAACAAGTAATCCCACTGTGGCTAATTCTGGGGGTGGAAGAGCTAAAGATGACTAAAATACTCTGAATTTGGACAAGAACAGCAACTGTAGACAAAAGCAGGGAATTTCCTTCCTACTCAGTCTCTTCAGATGGTGAAAGCTTTCACAGGTTAAGAAAACATTAACATATAATAGAAGTGACCTGATCCTTTCAGTATTTGTCAGTACCAGAAAGAAAAAACATTCCTGATCTAAAATAAGTTGTACAACTAACCCAAATGACAGAAAAGGGTTTATTTGTCAGTCCCACAAGTAGCAAGAGCCATCAATCCATTCATGAGAAGCATTAATTCAGATTGTATGCCTGGAGAAAGGAAGTGAGATGAAAAATCTATACAGCAAAAGGTGATGACAGCAAGGAAGCAATTATTCAGGAGTTACAGCTGGAGCCTGCCTATAAGAAACAAGAAAGGACCTAAGAGTGATGTACCAAATTTTTCCATTTGGTTACAATATCAGGCATCATCGTGACATTCTGGCAGATAAGAACCACCAACAATGTTTTCAAATCATGTTATCCTTAAACAGATATAGTTTTAACACTGGATACTAGAATTTAAACATACATTTTGTAGAAAAGAATAACAAGCTCTGTGGAATTAAAAAAATGTAGTTGCATTCAAAGCACTAAAAAAACATCTTAGCCATGATAGATTTTGTAAAGTATTTAAATTCTGAAGATTGGAATTCTTTTTCCAAATTGGACTGCTTTATACTTTTCACCTATTCATCTAAATATTACATTAATACTCCCATACCCACAGTATCTGAGCATACTGAATTGCTGATTTACAATGGACAACTGGATTTGAGTAAGGAACCCTGCAGGTAAGGGAGACTAACTGGGACCACGATCACCAAATTCCTGTCCAGCAAGTGAGACTTGAATTTAGACAGTTTGCATTGTTGCTATGAAACATCCACAGCAAAAATGCCCAAATGAAGTAATGTCTTTTTCTTTAATTATACTTGGCTTTCTCCAGGATCTGCTTACTCGTCCAGCAAAACAAATCAGAACCCCACACAAGTGCCTGAAAGGGAGAAAGGCACATCTCTAGTGAAGCCACAACAGGAAAACTATCTGCAGTCGCTACAGAACCAAAAGGCCAAAAATTTAGATGCTAATTTCTTACTAACATCAAAGAGTATTTCTAACCACTTCTCTTAAAAAAAAAAATAATCAATCTGAGATTGCTCTAGATAGAATAAGATCACTTTCAGAAAATAAATTAACTAGAAGGAAAAAAGTGTTATTCTTCTTGATCCTGCTGTGCAAGTCCAGACTAAAATTTTAACCCTAGTACTCAATATAAGAACACCCTGAGGAGGAGAGAAACTCATCATATGTTTTACAGGCCAATAGTTGTACTACCACACATATTCATTTGCTTCTAGCTAGTATGCAGCAGACAAGTGTCCTTCCTTTAGCTTACATCCCATTCTTTTCACACCTGGAAAAGCATCTGACTACTCATTGGTGAAACCCAGCATGACCAGGAGAGGGTAGATAATGCATATATAGGTAATTTCTGCACTGTCACCTAAAACTTGCATCCCATGAGTCCTTTTTTACCACCTACCTTCCTATTAACTTCCAGGCCACAGGTGTTTTTTGTACATGTCTGCACCCCCCAAATGAAAAACTGGAGTCATCCAAACAGAACTTTTGTACTCGATGGCACTTCCATTAGCAGGTCAAAGGAGTTTTTATTGCTTGTAATCCTCTATCTTAGCACTCCATACGCAGATTACACGCATGTTACTGTAGAAATAAACTTGTACTACTGAAAAATATGGATTTCTAATCCATGCTGAGATGTGAGCTAAAACTTTGCTTGCAGTCATATCGACCACAGCTCTGGCAAGAAGAATGACACAAGAGGGTGAGATTTTCCAAAGCACCAGAGGATTCAATACAGCAAAAAACTCACTGAAAAAAGTTAATGGATTTTGTTAATTTCCCCTTTGCCTGTATTTCTATCCAGATTCCCTTTTGGTTTTTCACTTTTTTTAATGGAATGAAGCTGCTGGCAATAATGAGAAAAGTATAAAACATAGAAAGCTCTCAGTGTATAAAAAAAGAAACATTTTTATAAAATGCTAATGGATATTCTCATGCACTATAGTGATACTTTAATGCTGTTTTACTCTGTAATGCTGGTGGCACAACACATCAGATTTTATACTACTGGCAGTTCACGTCAGTATAACTGCCTTTCTACATTCTTGGGGCAAGTGGCGGGGGGGGAAGTATTTATTTTTCAAATATTATTGAAATAGAATCCATCAGGTTTTAAATTCCAGCTATCAGGGATGGTAAAGCCGAGTTTACATACAAGCTTTTGAGTGGATAGGGGGCAAAGAGTCTATCCTGGCCAACGGAACCTTTTCTTCAGCAGATCCAAGATCTCCAATTCAGTATACCACAGGTATATCGAGGCCCAGCTATTCACCATGAGCACTAGCCCCTGCCCTGTTCCAACCAGTCAGAGTGCCAAGGGACGTTCCTGGGAGTTGTGAGCAGATAAACAATTGATGTGTACATCAAGCAAAGCCTCAATACAACACAAGCAATCTTCTTCAGACCTTAGTTTCCAGGAAGAAAAACCATATCAACCTACATCCAGGTCAACGTGACAGGCAGACAGAGCGGGACTTACATTAGGCAGATTCTCACCTGGTACAAAACAATAAGCCACTTGGCCAGATCTACAAAATTGCGCAACAAAAGATCTTCAAGTCTTCAGACCCCAGAACTCATGCTAAAGGCAGCTAAAAAATGTCTTACTTTCTACAGTGATCAGTAGGCATGAAGTCTAGTGGAGATGGTCACCCTCACTTCCAAAAGAGATCCTAACCCCACCTGCTAGTCTTATATTGTTAGTCTCAAAACAAAACAAAAATCTGGCATTAATTACAGCTGCCATTCCCTTTTTAAAAGCTGGTTCTGCTTACCAGCTCAGTTAAACAGTAAGTGCAAGCAGCTGTGGATAAAGCAGCACATAAAGGTAAACAGCTTAGCGTGGTCAAAGGGGAACTCAGCAACAGCTCATCCTGAGGGGATATACACACTACAGACAGGTGCTTTATTTAGACCTCTAAATTCTACGCACTCAGTGACTCCAATTTTGTTACTTCTTGTTTAGTAGAAACAAAGCACAAAACATTCACTTTTTTCTGTATTTTCCAAAGTCCCGTGCCTCTGTTTGTTTATAGGATTTCAGGTTCTCATGGTTGGTTGCACCACTCCTGATGCAATTAGGAAAATAAACAAAAAGTGAAGCAGGAAATAATTTCATTCATCCTAGCATTCTGCAAATAGTGTAACCATATTCAGCAATTCTTCCTGGTAGCCTTTCCTTTATTGATAACAACAAGCTTTTGTAACCTGGAAATTAAAACAGACATGTTCGGGAGGCTCAGAAACCCTATACTGATCAGCCGGTGATGAGAAATCTGCATAAAGAAAACAAAATCCAGTTCCATTAGCACACTAGCATTGACAGAGTAAGCTGTGAAAATTTCAGTGCTCATTTGCAGTGTAAACTGGGGACTGTGCCACAACTGGTGAATTGACATTTTCAGCAGAACTGCGTTAAGTGTAGTCTGTTGTTTAGGAAATTACGGAAGGTTCAAAAAAGTGGTGGAAAGATGCATACCTGGCAATCTGGTTTAACACAACTTTTGTTGCTTTTGAGGAAAAGGAAGATTAAAAGGTCAGAATGTACTAGCACATCAAACTGCAAAAATGGTACATCTGCCTCCTTGCTTTGCAAGACCCAACAATAAGTAGACACCACACCAAAAGAAAATCATCAGTGCTGCCTAGCTGGAAGCTTAGCAATGAAATTAAAAAGGCTTTTTTGACAAAACCGATTTTTAATGAAATCGCATCAATGTTGAAAAACATTCCAGGTGGTCAGAAAAAATATTCTAGAATACAAACATGGTTGGAAAATTTGAGTTACAAGGAAAGTAAGTAGTTGGCAGTGCTCTGAATCAGGATTAAAAGACAAAAAATGTGTAAAAAAAATCAGGACAAAAAAGATATGAGAAGTCGTATGAAGTGTCAGTGATGCCAACACTTACCCTAAAGAGATAGTATCCCTTTATACCATCCATTGTCAACTTTCTTGCCCAGAATTCAGAACTTACCAGGTCAACAAAAACTCCCTTGTATATTCACACTACTAAGAGGCTACATCACCCTAAGCTTTTCTAATAGAGCTAATAATTTAAAGTATCAATATCACCAGAAATATCAGATTCTTTCCGTTATGAATATGGCCCATAGAACATGGAAGTTCCTTCTCCAGATGGATTCAATCCAGTATGCTCTTCTCCTCTGTTTGCCCCTCCACCCACAGCACAATGCCTTGCATGCTGCATCCAGCAGTGCTTGAAGTCGTTACCTTTTGGGTTTGCCTGCCTCACAGTGCCTAGCAAAACTGAATCAGCTAGGACTCTGTCCATACTACCTAAGATAATAAAAGCTTTTTCCTTAACATCAATGGGAGTTCAATCTTCTTTTGGCATGCTGCTGCACATGCTAAATTCCTGCTGATATTTAGCAGGACCAAGTGGCACAAAGCCACTCCACTGGAGACCGAAAGCGTACACCTAGCTCCCACTGACATGCACTGGAGCAAGGCATGCGGTGGCTTTTGGAGGTCTTGTCCTTGGACTTGTAATGCATTCCAGGACTTTGGTGTGAAAGGTACTATAGGTGCACAGCTCAGTACTATAAAAGTAGGACCATAAATATAGTTGTGGTATTTAGCCAGCTCAGCGATTTCTGCTGTTCAGCACAGCATATCCGAAAGTGACCAAAACAAACCACTTCAACAAAAGGTGCAAAAAATCCCTCCATCCCACATGAGGTATTTATGGGATAATTGCTGCTACTGCTTCTTCCAACCCACTGTATTTAATAGCTCGCTAGTCCACTGAATCTTACAGATTATATATCTTCTAAAACTCTCACAGCACTTTTGAGAATTAACATTTCTGGTGCTGGATGTTCCTGTTTTCTGTGTCAGTGACTGATCGTTTTGTCTCTGACATGTTTTAACGCCAGGCTGGATGGAGCTCTGAGCAACCTGGTCTAGTAGAAGATGTCCTTGCTTATGGCAGGGGGGTTGGAACCAGATGATCTTTAAGGTCCCTTCCAACCCTTACCATTCTATGATTCTATGATTCTATGATACCTGCACGTCAGATACCTGTGTATCAAAACAGGGCTGGTAGAAAAAATAGCACTTCTCTGTATAATGAAAGCTATGTATCATTCCATAAACTTGCATTTCTTCAGTTCCAGAGCCACCCTTAGCGTTGTCGAGTATTGTAGCATGTGCAGGAAAAAAAGGGGTCCTTTCCTTCTCTTAGTCTCCGTTCTTTTGGTCAGTGAGGCTCAATTTCTTTTCTCTGGTTTGATCATTCAATTTAATTCAATTTTTCTGACATACAAGCCCTCAATGTCTCCGAGTTCTTCATCTAATATCATTCCCTTTCGGCTCTGCACCATGGTCCTTTCTCCACCACCAGTTTCACTAGCTCCCAGCAGTCTTACCCTAATTATTACTTCCGAACCTTGTACAGTCCAAGTGTTATTTCCTCAGCATTCAAGTCAGATAAGCCCTCTTTCTTGATACCTGAACAAATGCAGGAGAAAATTGAGGGCATAGTGTTCATACACTCTCTATTCACTGTTCCTGGGATAAATAATTGCAGAGGAAATCTTGTTTAGCCGCTACTGTCCTGGGACAGGGTGTGCTCAGTTCACATGAAATATTTGGAGAATTTCGTTGCCAAGGTCTCTCCAGAGTACTAGTGAACCACTATTTGTCAACAGCCAATAACTGGGTCAAAATCAGACACTTTTTCACAGAAGCAGTGAAAGAAGCAAAGGAGATAAATTAGAATGGAAAAAATAGAGACTAAAAAGCTATTTTAGCTCTAACACCTTCTATTAAGAACAGCACCATGGGGATGGGAAGGCAAGCACAATATTAACCTAGAGGAAAGACTGAATTCTGAAGAGATCTCGGGGGGATTTTTTTTAAACTAAACAGTTCTTCCTGTTGACATTTTATCAGATGAGATATACATATTTAACACACTTTGAAAGCCGATATGAAATCACGGTAAGACAGCAGGATTTTTTGGTGGAGTCCTCTGCAGAGTAAGAGATAGAAGGAGCATTTCTACCTCATTCCCCAGTGACCTCTTTAGCAGGTCTCTCACTGCCTCGTTTTCACAGACTATAAATCTTAACCGCTTTTTTTCTGCATTGCTCTGCAGCTGGTCTCATCAACTGGTTATACTCAGCTTTGCCACACACGTACCCCTGCTAGAAGCTATATGAAATCTAGACACGAGCATCCAGGCTACTAGTGAAAGATAAGATCCATGACCTTGCCTTAATGAAACTTTACCTGTTGCTTTGGAAAAGGAACCAAAGAAGATTATTTCAAGTTGAGGAGCCTTGAAAGAAATAGGTCCTCAGAAGCCATATATTCCAATGTCCACCATGTAGTCAAGTTCATTTAAGTAATGGTCCCAAATGTAGATTTGAATACTGATATGATAAAATCACATATCAGATTATTTTTCAGGCAACTGTATTTTAGGTTTTTTACTTTTAGGATTTTTTCACCAACCCCTTCCTCAATCACCTCAGCATTTGCACTTCACTCTCTTTTGATTGCTTCTTGTCTCTTCCCTTTCAAATACACAAACAGAAATCCTAGCATTTATATTCTGATAAGCAAAGTGGAGTAATCTTTTCAAATGAAATTTTTATGCTTATCTTTAATAGCTCTGTTTCTTCCTTGATGGCACAAACAAACAAACAAGAAAACCATTCTAACATAAGTATGTGATGCTTCTTATTTTTCTAAACTAAGGGAACAAATTTTCAACATCATTTGCAATTTTTTATCTTTATGATTATCTGACACAATAGGTAACATTTGATTATCACTAATATTTGTCTTTTTATAACATCAAACATATTTTGTGTATTTTAGTTATCAACACATTTCTTTCTGTTACTTTGCATTTCAAAAATGCAGTGAAGTGATGCCAGAAGGGACAGATTTAGCAGCAGGGTTTTATTATAGTTTCAAATCAATAAGCAATCTAATAAGACTTTTTAAAATACCCTGCCTTCACAAGAAAGGCTTGTGCCCACACAGTGGGAAAATCGCAGAAAGAAGTATTCTTTACAATGAAATTGCATTTGAAGCTACCTAACTAATTGCGACTCAAAGTGACAAATCAGGTTCAGATTTCTAGTAAAAAATATTAATCTTTTCTTCAGAACCTTAGCTGCTTGCTATTCACAACTATTTCTTAAAACATAAATATTTACAATTTGTTTCTTTTTCTTTTTTGAAAAAAAAATATTCACATTCCTTTTCACTCTTCAATAATGGTTGCTAGGCTTTTGGACCCAAAAAATGTAACCATATTAACACACCTAGCTGCATGAAGCTAAGTTAAAGACTTTAGTCATGAGTGAATTTTCAAGCGTTTCAGTTTCCAGTGCATATGGAAAATGCGTTCAAAAACCAAGGGCTGGTGAAAAAAAGTGGAAAAGGACAAAAAGAAACAGTGTGTTCTTCCTTTTTTTGATTTGTAGACACAGTTATTAGCAACTATTGGATTTGGACAATCAATGTGGCTCCAAAGTATCCTCGAGTGCTAAGATATTAATGGAGCTCTGTGGGCTCACCCCCATATAGAGATGGCTCTGTTTGAAAAGATGTACTCTGGCAAACAACAGGTATCTGTGTGGTTGCTGGCACCCCCAGTATGCTCACAACTGCTATTCAAGATACTCCATCTTCCAGGAGCCTGAATAAATGCCCTTTCCACTACATGTCTACTCGCAGTGCTTGAAAAAGTCATTATAGACTGGCTGGAATAACAGCAGAAATAATGCAGCTATTTTAGATGAAGATCCATAGAAGTCTAGTCGAGTTCTTCATGATACAGTTTCTGATATTATGCTTGACACTCTATTTTTTATGTGCTGAGGCAGCACTCATTTGGGAAAAAACTGCTACGCTCAAGGCCTTTGCATGTCTACTTTGTTTTTTCATTTTTATAGATACTGGTCTCAAGCCTGCCATAAGAGAGGTCTCCTTTCCTACCCAGCTGCAAATCTAAAACTTTTTAGGGCCCTAAAATGTAAGTTGTTTGGGGGGAGGTGGGCTGTGCACAGGTTGTGTCTGTATGCCCATTTCTGAGTTAAGCTACCTATTGAAGAAAACGATCTAGAGGATGAAAATACACTGGCAGCCCCAACAGTGAGCTCTCAGAATAAAATGAGGTGACATAAAGATTATTTTCCTCTTTTCTTCAGCACTATCTCCAGCTTTATGACTGTGTTACCATTTTTTCTTGCTTTTCTTCCCAACTCTCTTTTTCCTTTTCTTTGGACGTGTGGTCTTAGAACAGGACTGACTGGATAATGACATTTACAGGTAGAAAAATAGGGTCTCTTTTGTGCTTTGCAGCATGCATAGTATCCCAGGGAACAATGCAACAATATTTTTCATAGACTATTTTTGCATTCCCATTTCCCCCTGTTATCCTTTTCCATCTTAGGGACTGTCTGAAACTGCTCCATATGCATAAAGTAATCATGTAGTTTCACATGTCTTCATTGAAATGAGGTGTATTTGTTCTAGAAATGTATCCACAAGCGAGAACATCTGATCAAGCAAGCCAAACCTATAAGCAGAAGTCCCTTCCTGAAACAAGTTTTATGCTATTGTACAGCAGTAAATGCAAAGCCAAAACCAACCCACTCAGACACAGGAAAAAAAGCTACAAAGGATCTTTCCTCAACAAAATCTTCTGAAATTGTTTGACCCTGACCTCCCTACTAAATCCACTTCCTAGGAAAGATCTAGTAGCAGTATCATAGATTATGTTCTATTAAAACTGAGTTTATTAATTTATAATATGCACTGTAACATTTATTGGATAACATGAAGGATTATAAGAGAATAAAAAATCCTGTTAAATAAACATCAAGCCATGCTTTTCCTAGTGTTACCTATGCTTTTGTCAGCTGGCTTTGAAGCTCAATAGATTTACACGTCCCCACCACAGAACTTTTCAGCAGCCTACAGGAGACTCACAAGAGTAAAAAACTATAGATGGTTCTGGAATGCTGCCAATAGCCACTGAACTACATGGTCAATATTTTTCACTTAAATGTTCATCACTACTGTGATACAATAACAGTAACTGTAAAACAGTAACTTACTGCTTAGGGAAACGCTAAAGGCTTTATTTATTATCCCCTCTACCTAGGAACCGAATACCTGTGGGATACAAGTGCTACTGTCATTAAAGAAAGGTTTGGGAAACACTACCCATAAATAAACTCTGGGTTCCATTTGAATTTCTTGCATTCTGAGATATCACCAGGAGGAATGTGGGATAAATGATAAGGTAAAATAATAGTAATAACAGGTTTGAAAATGTAGAGAATCTGCTGCAACACTGGAAAGCTATCATTTTCTCTTAATGGTTGTAATCCTTTTTTCTTCTATTCAAGTACTTCTTAAGGTATACAGTCTAAAGGACATAATATTTATAAATTGTATTGATATTTGTAAAATCACTTTTTCAAATTATTTCTGTAAAGTTGTTATATGAATTTATGAGTTCCTATTTTTTCCACAGAGAATATCCATAGTGTTTGGCTGAAACCTATGGCAACTCTCTGGAGATGCTCATAAACCGTATTTTTAGTCTCTTGAGAAATTAAAATATCAAGTTACATGATAACCATATGCCCCCTAATTGGAAGGAATGCCTTAATTTTCAAAAGGTTACTCATATATGAAAAGATACTGCTCTGAACACAAAATCATTTGATGGCACGTAATCATATAAAAAATAAAGGAAAGCACACCCAACTTTTATGCTTGTCACCATTTTCCCGGGAAAGTCACAATTCCAAGGGCTTTTCATGGCAGGTCTGCCTGCTGTCACACTGCAAGCCCTGTGAATCATTAGGGAGATGGTTCATAGCAGTAAGACAATGCCAACCCCACTACAGCTTCCATGGAAGTGTGCTGTCCTCAGGTCCTAAGAAACAAAGCTCAAAACTGCAGCTGACTGGGATCTTCCCATCAGAAAGGGTCTCCAATGGAAAACACAATTACTCCAAAGCCAAAATGTTTTACAGAATACTTTTTGTCATAGATTTTCTCAGTTTTCCATCACAAAAACTGAAATAAATATTTACAGTTGCCTAGTCTGACCTGATTGTAATGTCTCTGGTTTGCAGAAATGACCTGAAATATTAATTTTCAAATTTATTTCCTATTGAGTTATCTTGCCTCTTGGGGACAGAGAATCTGTGGCCTGAAGGCCTTTGCAGATCCCTCCCTCTCCTCTAAGCAGGAGTCATACACGTTTCGGTTGAAAACCTCGAAATAAAATTGTGAAACAAAATGTTCCACTGATTTAAAATAATTTTTCAGTCATTTAATTCCTTGAATACTTTTCTCCTTATTCAGAACTGAAACAAATATTAAGCACTTTTTACAGCACCATGGATACTTACTTACAACATAAACTTTTGTGCTGTCAGAAGAGAATAACATAAGACAGATCATAAATCTATCCTTTCAAGGTTCTTGCTTTTCTTGGTTATGCTCTGCTAAAATTACATTTTGCAATGCTTGGTTTTTAATTACCTCGTGGACCTACTACTATAAAATCATTAAATTTGTTACTAACCTCGGGGAGGTAAAAGTCTCACTCTGTTTTCACTAAACTTGTGTTACGGTTATTTTAAATGTGAAAAAATATTACACATAGCCACAATATTTTTACATATATATAGACATGTATATATTCAAAGAAAAGAAAATGTAGTACTCATGCCTTTTCACATAAAGAAAAAACAAAGGTACATACAACACTTGAAAAGAACATCCCCTTTGACCATAATATGCATATAAATATTATGTAGAGATAATTATTGTAACAGTGCTGCAGTCCCTTATACATTACTCTTACAATGATGGTCTTAAATTTTTCTCGTTTGATTTCTTCTTCAAATTTCCAGGCACCTTTGTGGATGCCCCTTCTATGATCTGTGAACTACACTACATCTTTGAACTGTACACCATCTGCACTATATTGTAGTCAAAGGGAAGAAACTGAGAGATCAAACGCTGCTCCTACTCACACCTGCTCAGAGGAACAGTGGCTCTCAAACGCAGAAAGGATCCAGAAAACTCCCTGAGCTTGTGAGCACGGATAAATCACCTTACAGCTATGGACTTCTCTGAATGCAACAGAAGCCTCAAAGTAAGCCTTTGAATGTCAATCTGCCTATTAATACAACACTCATAACTGCTTAAATTCAGCTGAAATGAATCTTTACCATGTTCTCATCTTTTTCAGAATTTGGAGAAAAAAGTATAGAATGGGATTGTACAGACTTGAAATTCCATTCATCTCAGTCAAGGTTTAATGCACATGTGCTTTAAATCATGCCCTATTTAACACTTGTGATTACACAGTTGACCAAATTCTCCCCAGAAAATGCTTCCACAAACTCTTCTAGCCACCTCGCATAAATATACAGCAACATTTTTCTTCTACATAAGAATCATTTACTCAGGTAAGGAACTTTACATGAGCTATAATTTTTGCCCCTGCAGCTAAAAAGTAACTCTCTACTTTAAACCAGAAGATTTCAAAGATTTATCATTAACAAATATACGTACACACTAGAAATCAAAAGCGTTTCAGCTCATTTACTATGAAAAGATAATAAGCTGTGTCCTACCTATGGTGGTAATAACAGTGCCAGCAAAGAAGAAGGAACTTCCCAAGTCCCAGTGACTGATCTGAGTAGATGTGTTTCCTAAGGGTATGATTCCTGCATTTATTGCTGCCACTACTTGCTGCAAGTTTAAAAAGATTTTTGTCAATATTCATGAAACAATTATATTAATATGCATTACACAGTAAATTGATTAAATCACTTATTTAATCCAAGCAATAAACCAGAAAAGAATCAGTGTTGCTCTGCTCAAGTTTTATCATTCAGTCAGGCTACAATTTAAACTTCAGCAGACGCCCCAAGCAATTCAGCCCGCAGCAGAGCTCTAAACTTTAGACCTTTAAGGAGAACACAGAATCCACAATATCAGGAACAGCATCACCTTAGCTAGATGGCAAACACAATTATTTTTGCTGTTGCAACTGTTTGGTGAAGAAAAATATGCATTAGACAAAGATTTACAATGAGAGTTTCCCAAAATATTCCTCGATTGAGTTAAGCACGAAAATGTGCTTCTTAAAACAGAGTCATTTTAACACTCCAAGAAAAAATGCCCATGTATTGTTTTGGATCAAATGAACTCAAATTAATTAAAACACTATTGCAGAACAGATAACTCAATAATTAAAGATTAACAATTACACTTATGGTTATAAAACTTTCAATATATTAACAAAAAATTCATTCAAATATCAAACTTGTATCTCTAAGTTTATACTACTATATACTTCATAAATGTCGTCCTTGAAAAATTCAGTTCTAGCAGCTAAAATGAACAAGCTTGCCATCTGTGACATTTTCATAGTCTCAAGAAACATTAAACATTTCCTACTTCAGCAGTGTCACCTACTGTAAAGTCTTATGACAAAAAAGTATTCCTGTTTAGTTATATCGGTATTGCAGATATATACCAGTATTTGAGGTAAAGAGTACACGTCAAGAAAAAGTATTTTTCTTTTACGGAGTGCAAGTTATCACGTCTTTCTGAAACTTTAAAACCGGACTTACTTCATAATCATGATCCTTATAATAATAATTGGTGTTTTACAAAAGAACAACAAAGGAAACAATACTGCAAAGCTAAAATTAACATTTTCACGAATAGTTTCTGCTTGGCAAGTTGTTCAACAAGGATTATTCACGGAAAGATATTTGGTCAGCAATAGGGCAGACCAGAATGGTTTTCTGTGTGGGCAGTCTGTTGCAGAGGAAGAGTTGTTGTGCAGTAGCAATGATCTTTCAACCCCAAAATACACTGATAATTTGCAAGTGAAAACATTTTTGTTTCTAAACAGTGCCCATGGAAGTCAGTTGATCTGGACAGAAATGACAAAATACCAACACTGGATTAACCAGGCCATTGATGTTTCATGAAGGGATCTCCACTCAAGTCCAGCATTTCCAGCTTGCCATTTCCAAAGCTCAGATGCACAAAGTAGCCATTTTGAAGTCCACAGCTGCATCTCTGCAGCCACAGGGATCTTGCTGCCACACCTAAGCCATTTGCAACATCCAGGATTGTCAACAGAAAGCCAGCTGGGGATATCTTTACATAGACTTTACACTATCTTCTTCTGGTTTATCTTCTATACCTTTGACTGTTTTCATTTTAACTTCTTTTTTTTAAACACCAGAAAGGCAGACATCAAAGATGTGGAATTTTCAGTCCTAGTGAGGAAGGAGGAAGGATGGGGAAAGGGAAGGGGAAAAGAGTTTAATTTTCCTTTGGGTTGGAAGAATAAAGCTTCTTCTATGTTTGTAAATCACATATAGCTTGCCAACAGTAAATACAGCTGCACTGATACTGACAGGTGTTAACATTACTTTAGGAAGGGACACACCAGACCAAGCAGCATGTGAAAACCATCCCTTGTATTGATTTTATAATTTACGCAATGCAGATATTCCTTTGACTTACAAACACCAGTGCGCTGCATTATAAAGCCTACTGAATATATTTGGAGTGCTGTTTCATTACAGTGGACTAGGAAGTTTCATCACAAGTCCTTGTACCTGCAAATGGGAACATGCTCTCCAGTGAGAACATCACATGGTAAAGCACTGGATCAATACAATTTTATGGGACCATTCATGTTTTATTACAGTTTAATGTACTGGATGAATGCACTACTCAGAGCAACACACCTGTTTAGGCAGTCTAGCAAGATCAAGTTTTATCTAGATCCAGATGCAAAATGTTTTCAGAGCTTTATATAATCATTACACATTTTTGAAGCCGTACTACCTCAACACCTTTTATATGAAAGGTGTGCCAGTCTCAGCTGCTTGAAGATCCATTACAGCTATGCATTTCCTAAAGGCACTATACTGTGTACCTAGAGACTTCCAGGAGAAAAGATACATCTCAACCCCAAACCACTCTGTTGGGTCAGACTTAACAAAACACAACAGATGGCTGCAAAAGACAATTAGCTGCTATTATTATGTCTCTGAATTTAGCCAACTGCTAATTAGGAAAATAATCAGGACAAGCGGGCAAGTGATGCTTTCTCTTCATACAACCTCCTAGCTTCTGACTAAGCACAGTTTTAGGGACTTTCTGAGTGGGAGGCTGCATCTGCATCATGGTGTTCAGACTGGTTTGGGTGGATCATTTTACCATAAATTTATCTACTTTTGGAGCTCACTTGTATTTTGGCAGCCAAGTCATTCCATGGCAGTAAGTTCTGCAATTTACTTGTGGATCATTTAAAAAGCATTTCCATGTTGAGATTTTTATGTGCTTCAAAGTAATTATATAAGTTCTTATATTATGAGAATCACTTGAATAGCAATTTCTTATTTGTCTTCTTCAAGAAATTCATAATCTTATAGGTTCTTCAGCTGCCTCTTTTTTCCAAATTAAAGACTCATTCTTATTAAATAATATATTTACCTATTTAAATAAATCTATTGAATTTTGTATATAAGTAATTTTTTATTGCCAGCATTTCTCATTGAATTTCTTTGTATTTTTACTAATTTACTTTATCAATTCTTCTAAACATAGTTTTAGCCATAAAGGGCCAGATGATGCCTTCTCTATCACCACATTATTAAGTTTCCAAGCACACACTATTATGCTTTCTCCTGCAATGTTCCCAAGTTTGGAAGAAGCCAGCTTTAAATACCAACAAAGCTGCTGCAATATATTCCTGCTGCGTCTTCTGTAAGAGTCTTCCTTACCAGCAAGGATGATTGTTAGGTTCAAAAATGTTGCTGGTTTACTGAGATCAATAGTACTATCTCATAAATTCTTTCAATGTTGCCTGCAGACTTTTCAGGAGGGGCAACTGCATTTTCAGTTCTTTGGATCAGACAACATCTTTTTTCCTTAGTTTGGTCAGTGCCTATGAGCCGATCCTCACCTAAGACCATTCCCAAGCATAATTTTAAAAGAATATTTAACCTGGTCTAGCGGAAGGAACTAGATGATCTTTAGGGTCCCTTCCAACCCAAACCATTCTATGATTCTATGATGCTATGGTAATGTAACTCCTAACGTATGTACATTTCAGGGCATCATCTTCATTCTGACTACGTCCACCATGCAAATTTACCTGAAATATTGGATATTTCCTTAGCCTGGAATAAAAACCCAGGCTCATGCAGCTGGTTTCCACTAACTTCACTACGGGCCACAATCTACTGACCCTCAGCAAGTTTGCTGATGACACAAAACTGGGAGGAGTGGTAGATACACCAGAAGGCTGTGCTGCCATTCAGCGAGACCTGGACAGGCTGGAAAGTTGGGCAGAGAGGAACCTGGTGAGGTTCAACAAGGGCAAATGCAGGGTCCTGCACCTGGGGAGGAAAAACATCAGTACAGGCTTGGGGCAGACCTGCTGGAGAGCAGCTCTGTGGAGAGGGACCTGGATGTCCTGGTGGACGACAGGTTAACCATGAGCCAGCAGTGTGCCCTTGCTGCCAAGAAAGCTAAGGGGATTCTGGGGTGTATTAAGAGGAGTGTGGCCAGTAGGTCGAGGGAGGTTCTCCTTCCCCTCTACACTGCCCTAGTGAGGCCTCATCTGGAGTACTCTGTCCAGTTCTGGGCTCCCCACTTCAAGAAAGATGAGGAGCTACTGGAGAG
>Ga0065711_1031411_pt1 | contig 29753 bp, 15 predicted proteins | sample Hoacrofraction12_FD_59098 | JGI IMG/M metagenome (GOLD analysis project Ga0065711, IMG submission 59098) | Hoatzin crop microbial communities from Cojedes, Venezuela - Epithelial fraction 12 v2 (version 2) | ecosystem: Host-associated > Birds > Digestive system > Esophagus > Crop | place... | reverse complement strand
CTACTGTAGGTGCCCCTGCTTCGGCAGGGGGGTTGGACTAGATGACCCACAGAGGTCCCTTCCAACCCCTACTATTCTGTGATTCTGTGATTCTGTGACAGATGGAGGGGTCCTCTGCTCAGAAGGCTTGGAAGGTGAGGCCTGTAATACTATGTCCTGTCTGGAACCCAAAATTCAAAGGAGAGGTGGAAGAATTGGAGAGGGTCCAGCAGAGAGCTATCAAGATCATCAGGCCTAAACCATATGGTCTAGGATGAGAAACTGAGGGCACTGGACTTCCTTGATCTGGAGAAGAGGAGGCTAAGGGAATGATTTAGCAGGTGATTCCGTTGCTTGAAGCGTAGTTCCAAAGATGACAGGACCAAATTCTTCTCAGTACTGCCAGATTACATAACAAGGGACAACAGCCAGAAATTTTGTTTTGGGAGGATCTGATAATAGGAAAAGATTTGTTGTTAGGAGAATAGTCTAAGACTTCCAGGGGAAAAAAAGAAAAAGAAGAAAAAAACCTTTTTTCCGAGTATCAGTCTCTTTCATATAAATACCCATGTTTCACCTGTAAACTCCTAAGGGAATGCACAACCTTTGCCATTCTTCTCATTCTTACTTTGACTAGAGGGCTTCCAGGAACCATTTCTTTTCAGAAAGAGGGTCTGATTCTTCAGGCCTTTCATTTATGACTGTGCACGGTTGATAGATTTCTGTAATAGCAAAAGCATTCCTTTTGCATGTAGTCCAGATAGAGAGATATAAATGACGCAACAGGTCAAGGCTTAATGCTTTAAAAACAGCTCAGTACTCAATGTACCATGCAAGGTACAGTTAGTCACCCACACATATAGCATATAATATGTCTCTAATTTATGTTAGATTCAAGGTCTGTATTTATAAACAGGCAATTCCTTTCATTGTAACTACCTTCATACTGCATCCCACATATTTAGTCAAAACAAACCTAAAAAACATGCAAAGGACTGGGACTCATATAGTCAAAGAGATATTTCAGTGAAGAAGTGATATGTGGTGTCTTTATCTCCCATTTACTTTGCACTAAAAAATGCTGTATTTGATGAACCGGACAGTGATAAAATCCTTGATTTTAGTATGGCTAATATTTCAGTATGTGATTTTAAACTGCACCCTCTGCAATCCCCTGTATTTTTAATAAATACCTGTATAAATTGCTGCATTTGTATAGATCATGGGTTTATGTATTCCATTTCTAGAGACGGCACGATACTAGCAGCAGTTGTTAAGATATATTTGAACAAGGAACTTGAATGCCATGTTTGAACACATGATATGACCAAACTTAAAGTATGCATTTTTGGCATTTTTTTCTCTCTCTTTGTAGACCACATATATGATGGATGGAATCACCAGAACCCTTGTTACAGTCCATTAAAATGGGAGCATCCTTATTGTACTTTTTTCTGGGTAAAAAGACCATGCAAGTCCTTTGTTAAGGAAATAATTTTATCCAGAATTACTAATGGGAACATGTTAATTTCTTGTAAACAAACCTGCAAGAGTCAACAGGAGCAGGAGCCATCACTCTTCAGGGCTGAAAAAACCTGCCAATTAGCTGACTGATGGCATCTTGCCTGTGTGAAATAATTCTACTTATTCTGGCAAGATCTGGTTTCTGTAAGCAGCAAAAGCTGTCTCTAAACTGATCTTGTAAACCACAGGGTCTGGGTCTTCTAACTGTTCAGCCAGGTTTTGGGGTTTTTTTGTTTGTTTTTTTTTTTTTGTGTAATCTGCAACACAACTACTTCTAAGACACTATAAAGTGGAAATGAGGTCTTATTTATATGTGCTTGGGTCTTAATTTTAAAAAGAGTTAGGGTGAATGAGCCCAGAGGCATGAGATCCTGTGAGTTCTCCAGGGTCCACAGGACTTCTCAGTCTCTTCCGACTGCAGAATTTACTGGGAGCTGTGACCCACTACTTTCTGAGAGGGGCCATGATTGATAACTTCCCTCTCACACAGATTTCACAGCTCATTGACAGCCCAAAGCCCCTACCTTTAAGCATAAGACCTTCCTTGTGCAGATGATGTTGCTTTTAATTCCCTATCCCCACTGAATTTACCATGAGCTTCTGTCACACCGAGGGAGAATCTTACACATATGAAAAGCTGTCATAAATCCTTCCTCTTTTGCTACTTCTCATAAGGTTCCTTTTCTCACATAATGCAGATTATTGTCTGCAGGAAAGCAGCTGTCCCTAGCTCCCAGATCCTAGCTCCCAGATCACGCTCAGCTCTGTAGCAGCTGACCTCCTGTTGAGCTTGGATCTGTATCCTGCCTTTTGCCCCCACTTTGCACGCTGAGGATGCACAGACATGCCATCGTTGCTCAGCTTACTCTATAGGCAATCAGCTCTCAGAGGAATGTGGGGCAATCTGTCTTCTGGAAATAAATACTATAATAGAATATGTTTATTACTTTCGTTTAACTTTTTCACCCAGCTGAAATATTTCTTATTCTTGCAGAGTATGACCAGGCAAGAGAATAAAAATGTCACATTGTATCGGGCATTATAATATGTAAGAATATCACAAATAGTAACCTTCAGAATGAACCTGGAGCTTAATTCAGTCTTTGTTTTCTGGAGAGTCAAGCAGAACAGTGTCAGGTAATTGATATAAGATATGGTATTCTCTCACAAATGGGAACTTCCACAGACTACTGAATAGAAAATACAGTATTTAGTCTGAAAGACAGGGAGGCTTCACTAGTGTTGTTTACAAATAAGAAGATGAACAAGCTCTTATTTGAGTTTTACCTAAGCAACACTCTGTTAGTAACACAGAGTGCTTATTTTGGACCAAGTTCTATGATGATCTGTTCAATTAATCTATTTCTCTTAAACTTGAATTTTATGCTGCTTTTTTTTTAATTTTTTGTGCCACAGTAATACCACTTTCACTCGCTAAACTAGACCAATATTCGACCAGCTCTAGGAGGTGACAGACAGAGGAAAATGCCATCCTTTTCCATTCCTATTACAAGCCACTATGGTGTACAATATGCAATGATGAATGTGTACTTTCCTTTATCAATCAATCTTTGCAAATCAATTTACTTACCTTCTGCAGTGAGGTGCATTGACAAGGACAGTTCAATTCTTAAGAGGATTATGTGTCAAAATAAGATACAGTCCAGCAACAAACAGCTTTGTAGGAGCAGCTCAGGATAACAAGGAGCTGAAGAGTCTATTGTATCACCATTCTTTGTGTACCTGTCTTTTTCTCTCTCTGTGTGTTCTACTTAATATTTTAATAAACTTAATTGTAGTTGTCTACACTTTGTCCAATCATATAAGAAATTGTTAGCTGAACAGATTTTTTTCACAACATGAGAGTTTACAGATTCTAAGGACTTTCACTCTTTGGTAGTAAACACGTCTGCACTTTGAGTTATTCTATGAGTTTTTCAAATACATTAAATAACTAAACCAAGGCAAAGAGACCATACAATACTGTGTGATAAGAAATGGTACTATTAAAATAAAGCTTAAATAGTATATTCATAAGAGAGCAACAGATTATGTCCACATGTTAAGCCTACTCTCATTTCCATGTTGTAGTCAGTGGTAGTTTTGCTAATGACTGCTGAAGAAATTGGATCAGTCCTGTAATGAGCACAGAACACAGATACCTGAGAAAAGAAGATTACGTTTTCTAAAACACCTTATAGTTCCATTTCTTTTTAAGAATAAATTGCAATATCAGCAAACAGTCAAAAGCAAGAACCATGGCTTAGCCAATGTTGTATACATAGAACCAAAAGCCTGCGTTCTTAAAAGCTGTTATCATATCTAAAGTTTGAAGGTCCACTTTTAGTCCTTCCTGGTCCTGCATGATCCCCGCTGATACTCACCATGCAGCACTCATGTCATAGATTGAAAAGGATATTTTACTTTCGAGAGATAAAAGATTGCCTGTAGAAAATTCATTAAATACTCATAACCTAAAAATTTTTATTAAATTCATCTTTGCAATTTACCTTAATTATAATAATTATAAAATAGAATAATTCTTGATGAAAGCACTTTATTTTCTTGTTGTTTAGCCTATTCAACTGCTGTATTTAAGTTTCATTTCTAGATTTATTGATTAATGCATCTTTTTCTGAATATTGATCTGAATTTCTGGATTTTTAGTATCATATATTTTGTCAATGCTTCTGAGAAACTTTACTTATACTTTTGATTAGAGTTTTTATCTGCCTGTACTTGATATTTCACTCCTTGGTTATTTATTTGTGAAGCTTAATAAGACATCTTTTAAGATAAAATTGAGAAGAATTATAAAAAATATTAATCAATGAAAATTGCTTTTCAAAATTTTGCTAGGATCTATATCAATGTAATCTGCTATCAGTTCAAAACAATCATAAATTTTATAAACTAACAATAGAGTAATATCTGTCCCTTTAATTTGCATTATAGAAATATTATGATGCAAATGTTAAAGATTAGATTCAGCTGATGAAATGTAAAGATCTGCATCTAATTTAGACAACAGAGTTTCCCCAGATAGTCAATTAAAGAAACAGGAGTCTCTAGAACACTGTTGGCCTCAGTATGAAGTAAAATGTCCTAAATTTCAGATAAAGTGTAAACAACAAGTGCTTACTTCTGTACACTGTGCATATAATCTCATCACTTGCTAATGCATAAATATTTGCATGGTCAATATCAAAAATTAACATGAAATTAATTGCACACCATTTTCTGTATATTATATATATTACAGAAACAAACAAAAAGTTGACTGTTCATGAATGCAAAAAACTTTAATTTTTAACTTCTTTTGCCACTGTTATTCTGATATTGAAGTCTTAGCTTTCTAACTCTGTTTCTTACTAGTCATGCAACCTAAAATTTCTCTACACGTCTCTGCCCAATAGCATGCATTTTTTTGGTCTGACTGCTCCAGAGACAACCATGGAGGCAGTATATTTGTTCTTGTCCAGTTATTCTGGCTCCCTGGCAAATTGATAAGTAGAAGGAATACAGGAGATGGTGATATATGCTAAGACCTTCCTCTAGTAATGTGCTTGCTGCTCTGACTGTCCCCTTGACAAGTCTTTGTATAAGGCTATCAATGAACATAAAACAAGTAGTTTTTTAATTATCTAGAAATTAATAAAGGGAAAACATAGTGTCACTCCTTTGAGAGCAATCAACTGATGTTCCCTCCCCCAGGCCTTGATCATAGCAGCCTGTGCATAGTATCTTTCTCTGACGATCACCATAAAACTCAGAAATTGTTGCTAGTTAAATTAAGAAAAGCAAAACTGAGTCATTTTTGTGTATCAGTGACTTATTTCATAATGCTTTTAATTAAGATATCAACGCCCCAGAAAAAATCCCTCTAGTGGGTTAATCACAGTGATGTCCCATTCCAGAGAGAAACCAGCTATTAGACTCACAGCAAGAAGGAGTAAATTCACATGAATTAGCATTAAACAAAATATGAGGCTTGCGTTAAAGGAGAAATCCATCAACTCTGAGGTAGTAGTATGTTATAATATCACTGGAAATGGCAACCTCAGCAAGGCGCAACCAGCAGCCAGCAACTAGGACAACACAGCTGTTCACTCGAGTGTGCTGGGTCCACCCATGTCTACTGAGCCCTGTTCAACATTCTTCTTATACTAAATCCAAAACACAGCAGCTACTGGTGGGAGAATTAACTCTATTCCAGCTGAAACCAGGACATCTAGTGAGCTGAATTGTGGACAATTTCCAAAGACAATTTCAAGGTATCTTTCACTACTTTGAAAGTGAAATAAGCTACCTCAGTTCTTAGTGAACTCAAAGTGTGCACACATGGGAAATTAGTCCAGAAAAATTAGCAGCATATTAGCATCCTGGCTTATTAAGCATTTTTAATTTAACTAATCCATGAATGATTGAGATTCAATGCATTCAGTCAGCTGGCTGAATCACCAGTTTCTCTACTAAAAGTTGATGAAGATCATGATGAGAGAAGAGATCTATTGCTTCTTAGTTTCTCTGGAAACACAGGCCATAAAAGTGATCTTCTTTAGCTGTGAGATAGTTGGCTGTGTTGTTACTAAACCAGTCTCAGATATGACAACATATTATATTCAGGAAAAGGAGGACAAATTAATCAAATAATACATCTGAGCTAATTTCCCCATGCTGTCTTAATAGTTAACAGTATAAATGAGATGGCATATTTCCAGGACATAATTAACCTTGCCTTAATGTAGAAATCTAAAATAGTTCATATGATTAACTTTGCCTGATATGGGTCCATTTCTCCCTTCTTAGTCTGAAATAAAATTAGGAAGATCAGCTTGTCTACAACACTGGTGCCTAAGGATATGTAACTGATCTCTAAAGTTAATTATAAATCATACAGTTTCAAATTGTTCTGTTTCTGTCTCCTCAAAAGAACAACATAATGTTTCAATTTCCAAGAAGATATCTCAATAAACCAGCTACTTCTTATGTATTTCTAGAAATAATACATATTATTCCACTTTGGATTATATTCTGAAATGATGAATTATGTAGTAAATTATAATTTTACTTTTTTATTGCTTTGTTTTTCCTGTTAGAGCTTTTAATATGCCAATAATACTTCAACTGATGGTCAATTTTTCAGAACAATAGCTCTATAGCTCTAAGTTTTTTCTAAGAAATGTGTAGCTTTCCAGTAACATCTGTCAAATTTCAGATTCACACAAGAGAAAGAAGAAATATTTGTTCTTTCCAATTGAGCTTTCAGTAGTACATTAGAGTAGTCTAGAATATATTTTTTAGAAATAATGACAAAATCTAAGCATGTACCCAAATTGAAAGCTTAGAACTTGTCCTAAGGCAATAGTTTCAAAAATAATGCTGCAAGCACAACACATCTGATGACCTCATTTTCCAGTAAGAAATGAGAAGATTTAGATAATGCCAAATAGATCTATGTCTTTTTACCAAACTAGCAAAAAGTAGGTTAACATAGCCCAAATATATTGTTTACTTGTGACAAATGACTTTGATCTTCTATACTTAATTTACAGAAATCTTTAATAACAGGAGTTCTATTGACATTCTTGCAATTTTTTATACTACAGATACAATTTTTATAAGGATTCTCAAAGTTGAAAATATGTTACTAAGCAAACACAATTCCTCATCATCTGAATAATAATAACAAAGGTCAGGTATCACACTAATTGTACACACTCTATGTTTCTAAATCTGTGATGGGTAACAGAATAAAAAAAATGGGTCTTATTTTCAGACCAACTGCTGAATGAAGCTGCTATCTGAAACTATAACAAATACTGTTGTATTATACACACTATTACCATGGTGAGTTTGCCTTCAGAATGCAGTTTCCTTTTGAATTCAGTGTTAAGGCTAGATTTATACTCATTCTCATCAGGAATATTGCAAGCACACTTAACTGGGGAGTGGCTCATAAGATAAGTTGTGTGTTTGAAAAAAAGCTAGCCTTCCATATTTATATGCAAATTTGTCTAAAACACTAAAGACATGAGAAATACCCATCAAACAGATGAACACTGATATCAGTCAGCATATTAAAGCCTGAAAATGTTTGGATTTTTGTAAAGATTTGGCAATGCAGTGTTCCTGAGATTAAATATTGAACAAGTGTGTTTAAAAGGAAATTTATGTTTGTTTAAATTTTGATCATGACTATTCCATTACAGAGCAATACAAATTGGAATGATTCTGTGAAGTTGCATTATATCTTAAATAATGCCAACATGAAAAATATATACTTCTGACTTTTGATCCTGCATTCTTTGCTAGCAGACATTAATCACACTCATAGTATTTTTGTCTACATGACTTGGAACATGATAAGTGGTAACATTCAAACACAATAATGAATTAAGAATAGATTTAAAACCGTGTTCCTGCTATGTGCTTAAGGAAGGTTTGATTATTTTATTGTGTTTAAACCCATTTTCTGCTCTAAGTACCTCACCAAATATTGTATTGAATCAAAAATTCATGAATACTCCCACAAAATATTCTTATAAATCTATATATGATTTTAGAAGTCTTAAGTCTGTTTACTGCAACAAATTACAAGTTGTTCAACTCCCACAGTACTGTTACATATATCTAGTTACATGCTGTAAACTGGACTGAGGTTATATGAGGTTCCATTTTCAGTTAGAGCCGGATGAAGTTAAAATGTCTGCAACACTAGAGTTCCAACATATTATTTCAGTTTTGCCCTACACCATAAAAAAATAATATCTTTTGTTCTACATTCCCTGTTGAGATATTTAAAATCTCAATGCTTTATTTGAATATATTAATTTGAAATGGTCTTGTTTAGTATTAAATAGCACCTGAAAACTTTTAGAATTTCTTGCAGAAGTTTGGTTAAAATTCTTTGAATTAATATCACATTGCTTTAGACATTTTCATTCTAGATATTTCCCTCTAAGCTCAGTATATGGACCCTCTAAAACCAGTAGTGAGAAATATGTACTTCAGAGTGTAGCATTACATGCATTTTAAACTTCTGCTTAAGATTATATGAATAGTGTCTTAGACATGCCTGTTTCTCTCCGTTGACTGTAGAAGGAATATATGCAACCAGTTGTGACAGAGATGTCTACACTACAGATATTTGCATTCAGCCAGGTGGACCATCATCCCTCTGTCCTTCTTTGTCTCTTTGGACTAGGCAAAATTCTGGGGTGTTTTTATCGTATGTTATACTTACACAACCCTGAGAATACACTTAGTTTACTCAGAGAAAAAAAGAGATTAAGGAATAATAGGACATGCAGTAAACAAACCTTTTCACTGGAAATCTAGAAAGCTCCCTTTTTGATCCTGTTTTACTCTTTCTCTCCAGTGAATGACAATTTTAAATGAAGAAGGATGAAAAGGATGGGGAGAATTTCCAGGTAAAATTTTGTTGTTCTGTATCTCTTGATCTTCATTATGTGAACCCAGAAATTGTGCTTCATAAGACAGATAAATATTCCAACAATTTATTTTTAAATTTTGGCTAAAAAAACACCCAAATTGTTTAAATTTTGTTTCAGACTTGCATTTAGCCTTAAAGTGCTAATCTTTAAAAGGATAACTTAAGTCACATTTTCAAACAAAAATTTTCTTCGGCTGCGAAAAGCAATTTCCACATTTCTACAGTATAAAAAGTTACATATCTTAAAGTTTCTTTTCTTTTAATTAGAAGAGTAATTTAAACCCTTCCTTTCTTACGAAATCCTTAATATAGGTGAAATCCTTACTTACATTGTTGTTCTTTTTGTTATTATGCTATTGCTGTATTTTTCTGATTCAGGCTATAGCTCTATGAAAGACTTAAGCTAATGGCAGCTGACCATTTACTAGAAGGGAGGATACAGTATCAATGAAAATACAGGGTAGTAGGAAGGACAGAAGCACCTCTTTAATGCTATTACAGTAATCAATAAGAAGGTTAGAATGGTATAAGCCTGCCACCAAGGACAGGTCTCTGAGTAGGACCAAAGATTCTCTGCATATAACACACAAAGATAAAGAGACAAGACAGTTGGCCACAGTCAGCTGGGACAGGAAAAAATAGTAGCAGTTCAAATGGGAGAAAACAATCAAAGAGACAAACCAAAACACCCTTAGATTTCTTGTGCCTTCTCTCTAGCAAATCTATATGTACTCTCTATTTTTAGATATAAACCTTTTTGATGTAATTTGTGTCCTCTATTCTGTTAATTTGCTGAATTTATGATATCGTAAGAGGAATGAGACCTATTATTGAATAAAGAAATAACATCTATGTACCTGAACACTAGAGTTGTGTTCTCTTGTAAAATTACAAAGAATTAAACACTCACTTGGTTCTTCTCGGTTGTAATAATCATACAGATATTTGAAGATATCTGTAAATCAATTGAACATTTGTTGTTGCTTTCATCAGAAATTTTTCTGCAAAGACAAATAGCAAATTTGCATCATATTTATGTTCATAAAACTGCATTAATCCTTATTCGTCTGATGATATGAATTCTTGTCAACATGGTGATCATACTTTGAGACCATGTGTGCCATGAATACTTCCAAGATGCAGAGAAGATATTTCAGTTTTTCAGACTTAACTCTAAATGTGAAGAAAAACAGTGAGCTGTTTATTCTTTACTTGTGGTCACTATTGTTGCTTTTAGAGCAGATTTGCTCTGAGAGATATTGCATAGGAAAACAATTTTAAGGAAAAAAGCCCTTAGTTTCTCTGTAGGTTTTAAAGATATTAATAATATTGATTAGATGAAGTGAAGATCTTTTAGTTTGCTGATTTTTTTTTCAATTACTAAAATTTTTGAAGTATCACATTAAAAAATTATGTTATAAAAATGCTAAATGAGTTTTACTTGACGTTTTCAAGCCTGATAGAGAAATCAAAGTTTTCTGTAACAATCTTTGTAGATTTTATACACTTGTCCTCGGTTCAGCCAGGAGAGGGTTAATTTTCACCGGAATCCAGGAAGGGGCACAGCTGGGGGGGGCTGACCCCACCTGGTCAAACAGAGCAGGGTATTCCATACCATGTGCCGTCATGCTGGGTTCCGGTGGGGGGGAGCTGGGCAGCGGGAACTCACTCGCGGCTCGGGAGTTGGCGGTTCGGTCGTGGAGGGCGGCTCTCCGGGTTGTGCGGTTTGTGTTGTGTTTTCTCCTTATCTGTATCGTTGTTGTTATTGCTCCCTTTGTTTGCTGTTCTGTTAAACTGCCCTTATCCCAACCCACCAGTTTCTGCCTGTTTCTTTCCATTCTCCTCGTCACCCTGGCCAGGGGAGGGGCGGCCGCGTGGCGCTTTTGTTGCCAGCTGCAGCCAAACCAGGACAACACTAAAGCAGATCACATCAAATTTATTAAAACTTTCCCATGGTAAGTGGGAGTTCTAGGGGAAAGACTCAGCCTTTCTTTGCCCAGCTTTACAATTACTTTAGGTGAATAAAATTATTCTTCTTTCATGTCATAGCAGGTAATATTTCAGACATACATGTGCCGAGGATATTTGGCTAGCTAGAGTTTGGGAAAACAGAGAGAAAGACAGGGAGAAGTGACCAGTTGACCAAGTCAGTCAACTGGAAGAAAGGAAAAATTGGCTCAATCTCCTCCACGTTTACAGCAATGACACAACTCTGATTAATCTCCCAGGAATCAGTTGGGTAAAGAGTTTTTCACTCTGCTTTGTAAGACTTGCAGGGTTTTAATTCACAACATCATATGTAGTGTGGTAAAGCACTGTAATTCTCCTCCTGAGATGTATAGTCTTTGGGAGCATGCAGCTGTAAACTTTTCTGCTCCATAAAGTCTGATCAGTCAGTTGTTGCTCTCTGTCTGACTGTGCTTTGTAAACAGCTGGAGTTCTTTCTCCTAAGGCTTATATGCTGCTTTTTATCTCACAGAACTGGTCTCAAAGCTTGAACAAATTCAAAAGTATTGTAAGTGCAATACTAAAGATCACAATTTTAATATATGAATTTTGATGTAACTACATTCTCTGGAGATACTTTACACCCCATGAAGGAATTATGCAGAGAATCTTTTGTTCCCATCCTCCACATCCCCAGGCCTGTTTTGCTGTACATAGTGAAATTGTTTTAAATATTTTTATAACACACAAGTGTAACGCCCATATTATGTAACAGAAAGGCTTGTTTTTTGTTTTTTTTTTTTTTAACTCAGAGGAATGAATAACAAACTTCTCCCTCATGTTATTTCTACATGTCCCAACAAATCAGGGGGGATATAGTTCAAGTGTGACTGCCAGTATATTTGATTTTTACCATACAGCTGAGGACTCTGATGCTATAAAGTCTGTGTGATCATTTACACTTGGTCTTCTCAAGTTTAAATGTTCCAAACGCCAGCTGCAAACCATTGACTTAAAGAAGACAACTAGATTAACAAATAAATAAATTTTAGGACATATCTTCTTCTTTCAAGTACATAATTTATCAACACATAACATCATGCTGATTTTAGACATATAAGTATAATCTTCAATAGGACAGTAGTAAGTAATTAAACTATCCCTCTCTCAAGAAGACAAAGGTCGGTGTCACTGTAAAAGTCCTAAACTAGAAAATTCTAACATTATTGTTCAGGGGAATTTTATTCAAAACAATAATTTGGTGTAATGCATTTGCTCTGTTTGGAAAATTTGCTAAATGAGTTTCCCTATCCTTATTATCCGTAGTTCTGATGCAGCAGGGTAACTCAGGATGTCTAAGTTGGAAGGAGCATAGCTTTCCACCTCCAAAAGAGTTTGCAAAGTGTATTGCTCTAGAGAGAGTAGTGGGGTCCCTCACTGCATGGTGTTCTGTTAAGCAGGAGGGTGAGGGATTATCTGAAGAAACTATCAGGAAACTGAGTTAAGAATCTGGATAAGCTGCAGAACAGTGCTGTGACAGTTTCACCAAAATTGACAAGTTTTGCAAAAGATTTTCATTTGAGCAAACTAAACTTTTTTTTCTGGTGCTTTAAACATCGTAATAAAAAATTTGTACAATCTTGAGAGGATTAGACGCTAGTTTGTAGGGCTGTCTGGGCACTCCGGTAATACTAAAACTTTCGTCTGGTCTGACTCATTTACTAGCTCAGTTCCCGTTCCTCATTATGCATGTATGCTAATTTTCTTCTTCTTCATACTCTTCTTTGGTAAACAACCGGGGACCTATGTAAAGTCTAGATGCAACTGGGACTCATTATCAGGTGAATAGCTACCAGTTACTTATTAAACTCCTACGCTAGATACTCTTGAATCAATAAATTCAATAGCACAGATGAAGAGATGGAAGTAACACAATAACCGTGGTTTAGGTATTCAAATAAGAACCTGGGCATGTAGTAGAGATAGTTCTTCCTATTCAGATAACTTTCAACAACATATATTTTAGACCATCAAAAGGGACTTCAGGGCACTGAGGCGACAGGTTGAAGGACCTGGGGCACAGGTGGTGTTTTCTTCAATCCCGTCAGTGGCAGGGAAGAGCACTGAAAGGGGCAGGAAAATTCACCTGATTAACAGATGGTTCAAAGATTGGTGCCATCGGTGGAATTTTGATTTCTTTTATCATGGCGAGGTTTACATGGCACTGAGCCTGCTGGCGACAGATGGAGAACAGCTGTCTCAAAGGGGAAAAAGGATTCTTGGCCACAAGATGGCAAGGCTCATTGAGACGGCTTTAAACTGGGTTCGAAGGGAGAAGGGGACATTGCCCAGCTCACTAGAGATGAGCCCAGGCGTGGCATGCCAGTGTCAGAAGTGAGATCGACAGCCCAGCTCAAGTGCATCTACACCAACGCACGTAGCATGGGCTATAAACAGGAGGAGCTGGAAGCCATTGTACAGCAGGACAGCTGTGACTTGGTTGTCATCACAGAAATGTGACGGGACAGCTCGCATGATTGGAATGCTGTCACGGATGGCTACAGACTCTTTAGGAAAGACAAGCCAACAAGGCAAGGCGGTGGAGTTGCTCTGTATGTGACGGAGCAACTGGAATGTATTGAGCTCTGCCTGGGGGCGAATGAAGAACAAGTAGAGAGCTTACGGGTAAGAATTAAAGGGACAGCCTCATATGGGTGATGTTATTGTGGGTGTGTACTACAGGCCAGCTGACCAAGAGGAGGAAGTGGATGAGGCCTTCTACAAGCAGCTGAAAGCAGCCTCACAGTCACAGGTCCTGGTTCTCATGGAGAATTTTAACCACCCTGACATCAGCTGGGAAGACCATACAGCCAGGCACACACAGTCCAGGAGGTCCCTACCGAGTATCAATGATAACTTTCTGATGCAAATGGTGGAGGAGCCGACAAGGAGAGGCACTCTGCTGGACCTTGTACTAACGAACAAAGAGGGACTGGTTGAGGCTGTGAAGGCTGGAGGTAACCTCAGCTGCAGTGACCATGAAATGGTGAACTTCAGGATCCTGTGTGGAGGAAGAAGAGCGATAAGTAGGATCACCACCTTGGACTTCAGGAGAGCTAAATTTGGCCTCTTCAAGGAGCTAATGGGAGGAATCCCGTGGGCCAGGGCTCTAGAAGGCAGGGGGGTCCAAGAGAACTGGTCGCTGTTTAAGGCATCAGTTTCTCCATGCTCAGGATTGGTGCATCCCCCTGAGAAAGAAGTCTAGCAAAGGAGGCAGGAGACCCACATGGATGAGCAAGGAGCCTCTAGCGGAGCTCACAGGGAAGAGAAATGTTTACAGTATGTGGAAAGAGGGACAGGCCACTTGGGAAGAGTACAGGGATGTAGTTAAAACATGCAGGGATGCAACAAGGAAGACCGAGACCCACCTGGAATTGAATCTTGCGAGGACAACAAGAAAAGCTTCTTCAAGTACGTCAGCAGCAAACGGAAGACTAGAGATAATGTAGGGCCGCTGCTGAACAAGGTGGGTGCCCTGGTGACGGAGGGTGCATAGAAGGCAGAGTTACTGAATGCCTTCTTTGCTTCAGTGCTAAGGTTGGCACTCGGGAATCTCAGGCCCTGGAGGTAAGAGATGAAGCCTGCAGAGATGATGACCGTCCCTTGGTGGAGGAGGACTGTGTAAGAGATCATTTAAGCAATCTGGACACTTACAGATCCATGGGCCCTGATGGAATGCACCCACAAGTGCTGAGAGAGCTGGCAGATTTTATTGCTGAGCCATTCTTCATCATCGTTGAAAGGTCCTAGAGGACAGGAAAGGTGCCTGAGGACTGGAGAAAGGCCAATGTCACTCCAGTCTTCAAAAAGGGAAAGAAGGAGGACCCAGGGAACTACAGGCTGGTCAGCCTCACATCCATCCTGGGAAAGGTGATGGAGCAACTCATTCTAGAGGTTGTCATTAAGCAAGTGGAGGAAAAGGTTATCAGGAGTAGTCAACATGGATTCACCAAGGGGAAATCATGCTTGACCAATCTGATAGCTTTCTATGATGACATGACTGGCTGGGTAGATGAAGGGAGAGCTGTGGATGTTGTCTACCTCGACTTCAGCAAGGCTTTTGACACAGTCTCCCATAATATCCTCCTAGGGAAGCTCTGGAAATGTGGGCTGGAGGAGTGGTCGGTGAGGTGGATTGAGAACTGGCTGAATGGCAGAGCTCAGAGGGTTGTCATCAGCAGTGCTGAGTCTAGTTGGAGGTCTGTAACTAGTGGTGTCCCCCAGGGGTCAGTACTTGGTCCAGTCTTATTCAACTTCTTCATCAATGTCCTGGATGAAGAGTTAGAGTGTTCCCTCAGCAAATTTGCTGATGACACCAAACTGGGAGGTGTGGTGGATACACCGGAAGGCTGTGCTGCCATTCAGCAAGACCTGGATAGGCTGGAGAGTTGGGCAGAGAGGAACCTGAATGAAGTTCAACAAGGGCAAGTGCAGGGTCCTGCACCTGTGGAAGAACAACCCCATGCACCAGTACAGGCTCAGGCAGACCTGCTGGAGAACAGCTCTGTGGAGAGGGACCTGGGTGTCCTGGTGGATGACAGGTTAACCATGAGCCAGCAGTGTGCCCTCGTTGCCAAGAAGGCCAAAGATGGTCTCCTGGGGTGCATTAAGAAGAGTGTGGCCAGCAGGTCGAGGGAGGTTCTCCTCCCCTTCTACTCTGCCCTAGTGAGTTCCCATCTGGAGTACTCTGTCCAGTTCTGGGCTGCCCACTTCAAGAAAGATAAGGAGCTACTGGAGAGAGTCCAGCGGAGGGCTACGAAGATGATTTATGAATCATCTCATGTAATGATTTACAAGGAAAGGCTGAGGGAGCTGGGCTTGTTTACCCCTGAAGAAGAGAAGACTGTGAGGGGACCTAATGAATTCTCATAAATATCTCAAGGGTGGGTGTCAGAAGGATGGAGCCAGACTCTTCAGTTGTGCCCAGTGACAGGACAAGGGGCAATGGGCACAAACTAAAGCACAGGAAGTTCTGTCTGAATGTGAGGAAGAATTTCTTCCCTCTGAGGGTGACGGAGCACTGGAACAGGCTGCCCACAGAGGCTGTGGATTCTCCTTCTCTGGAGGTATTCAGGACCCGCCTGGACAAGGTCCTGTGCAGTCTGCTCTAGGTGACCCTGCTTTGTCAGGGGGATTGGACTAGATGACCCACAGAGGTCCCTTCCAACTCCTGACATTCTGTGACATTTTTGTTCAATATTTTTTCAAGTGTCATCTGGCAATTTTTTATTTTTTTCTTTAGACAACCCTGAATAATGAAAATGAAGGTGCTGTAATTGAATCTTACATATGATCTTCACTGAGGGTATAACCTGGCTTCATTTTTTTGTTTTTTGTGGCTAAAACCAGACATTTTATTCATGTAATTGTGTACTAGAGTACACTGGAATGGGTTTGTTTTAGTTTTTTTGTGTGTTTGTATACTCTCTAAAGATCTCCTGTTTAAAAATACTTGTATCATAAACATTTTTAGCTATCAGCATACTTAAGATCTACTCTGTGGTGACTGAGTTTCACTTTGCTTTGGATCTCTTACACTTTCACTCAAGTCTCTGTTTCAAATATTGAAACCAAAGTGGTCTGGGGAAAGGGTACGTGAGGAGAAGATAGCTTCCTTTCTGCAGAAAATAAAGAGTATGTTAGCATTCACTATAATTTTTTTTTTTTTACACATATACCTTGGCACATGTTTTTATTTAAATAAAAGCATAGTTTATAACCTTGATAGAAAGTCTTACTGTAACTGCTGCATCAAGCAGTTATTTCACATATATCAGTTATCTTACAGGTGGTTATTTTCCTCTTATAATAATAGCTTGTAAAGCATATTTAGTTTTTATTTAGTATTTTTCTGTTTCAGTGAACTCAAAAATACATATTCTTTCAAATTAAATACTTCAAAACCTGTCTTTGTATGCAATGTATTTTTAACTCATACTGTATTTAGAGTTACTTTGTTTTGGTATGGGTAGCTTCCTTCTTATTTTCACCCTTTCTCTTCAGGCACATGTAACTTCACTATTTTCTGTAGTATTTACTTCTTGAAAGTAGATTTCTCATTTCTCTCTGGAGATTAAGACATTTCACGATAGTTATATGAAATAGTAACACAACCAAACTGATTTTACAGGCCTTTGGATTTATTTGACTTGATTTTTCTTTCCCTGGGGGATTTACATTTGACCAAACAGCTTGTGACACAGCTGAAAAGGCACCAAGCCTTGCAGATCTTCTAAGGTGTGACAAAATTGACTGTACTTCTGTGGGTACGATGCCGAGTGGAGTCATGTGCAATCATCAGTGCACCATAATGCTTGTAATTCTCTAACACAGCACATCTTGTACTTTGGGTTCAGTTGTCTGTAAACAGCATTAAGTGCTGAAACCTTTGGTGTTATATCTAGTGCACCTTTCCTTTTCCTTTCCATTTTTTCCCTCTTCTCTTCTTTGGGATCCTGATCTATTTTAATTTTTTAATTACTCCAAAGAATACTCTTAAATATTTTCCTACATAGAGAAGTATCGTGAAAAAAATCTCTGCAAAGACAATTTCTTGGATTTTGGCATTTCAAACACACTTGAAAAGGCTCTAGTGTTCCTCATGTTTTACGGAATTAAAATTATGAGTGAGGTTTTAGTACTCTTTCTCTGTCCCTGAATTGGAAGTGTTTCAGATTCTGGGTTTAGCTCTGACAAGAACTATTTGAGTGACTACACTGTTTGCTGTCTTTCTTTGTGCCCTGTGTTCTCTTCTTGCAATAAGAGAATAATGACACAGATCTTATTTAGAAATTGCTCATCACCCTTCAGTGGTCACACAGTCACATGTGAGCATTATAAATAGACTTCAAGCCTACACAGTTATTTCCTTGTTTCCTTTACCAAACAATACCACTTAGTAATGTAATTACCTTCATCCTGGCCTACCTTAATAACTGTTATTGCTCAGCAATGCTAAATGTCGTGGCCATTTACATCTCGCTTGAATTTAATAAATGAAAATCTATTCTATTGTGCTGTCTTGTGTTTGAGCTTTTAACCATGCTACTTTTTATTTTTACAAGCTTTTGCCACTAATAAAGAGGTGTAATCACAGACAATTCTAGATTCTATATGACTCTAGAATTTATATTTACTATAAATGGCATGTTTTGTACATTATTATTTCCTAATTGTTGGATAACAGCTCCATACATTCATGCTGAAATTGAATGGTATGGAGAATTGAGTTACTCTGTTTCCTTAATTTATTTCTCCGGGGAGGGGAGAGAAAAATCCCATTTTCTATTTAATTAAAGAGTAGCTTTGCTGCCACTGACATTGAGGCTGAAAGTTTTGTTGCACCCATTAGAACCTGTCATATTCAGAAAAGCTTGACCTTGGGGCTTTTGTTTGTTTTCATGATGTACATTAAGGAAACAAGAGAGAGATGTCGAAAGAGGTGGAAAAGGTAAAGCAAGATGTATGACAAAGTCCATTAGAGTGAATTGTCTGATAAGAAAGATAAAAAACTAATCAGAGGAGACCTGTTTTCATAATACTAACCCCACTTGTTCTTTTTATGATAGATAAAATAGATATCTTAGAGAAAACCCCCAGATTAAAAAACAAAGTCCCAAGTATTCAAGTGCTCAGAACGAAAGCAGAATATGTATATTTGCTCTGTAACTAGCATAGTGAACAGAGTAGTTTCATATAAATACATTTTTTAAATTACTTGGAAAAGTATTTTTAATTTTAAAAGAGTAAAAATGGGAAGTATGCAAAGGAAAATTCCTTAGGGAACAACTTCTTCACCTGTGACTGATTCAACAAAGGGGATAAAAGATATCAAGGGTCCAAGCCTGTCTCAACTATTTTGAGTACCTTGGTCTGATTCTACTGGTGCTTCTGAAATTTGGTAGGGTTTTTATACCAATGGAGAAAGAGCATAGCAAGACTGTACCATGAACTTTCTTACTCTTAAGATATGCCTTTTCCCAGTGAAGACATAAAACTGTAGTGCCTGGGAATGATATATATATGTCAGAAGAGAATTCACCAAAGACAGGAAATCGTCTGCCAGTGATTTGCAGCTAGGTTATGGTTCATTTGTAGCAGCTGAGTGGCACAGTGGGATCATAACTATATTTGAGAATCTGACACAATATTTCCCTGAGGTGTTTCCATTACTGAAGTAGCTGAACTACTATACATTTTATATATTTCTTGATCTATTATAGCCCTAGAAAACAAACAAAAAAAGAATTATGTATTGTCTATTTATAGATTTTTATATACATTATTTATATTTACTGCATATATACATTTTTTTCAAAACCTTCTAATATTTCTTCACTACATTTCTATACAAACTACACTTTCTAAAAACTGCTCTTTGAGTTCAAGCCATCTAGCTATTAATGTTCAAACTTTTGGAGATACAGTCCTAATCTATAGAAAAGAGGCATGCTCTGGAATTATATCTGTTATATTTCTGGAAAGATTAGATTCTTACTCCCCTCCCCCCCTAGTGGAATGGGGTTTATTTCTGCTAGTGATTAACAAGAACATAGTGCTGTACTTTCATATTTTGAATACAGATGTACAGTGCTGGTTTGGCATTTCAAGACACCAGCAGGTGTGGTAGAAATTATCTACAGTGCGTGTTTTTCTTGGATTATTAACTTTGACTTTAACAAACTAAGAGAAAAAAACACTTTACAAAGAGCAGAATAATTAAACCACAGACCTTTTAGGTTTTTTTCTTCCTGAGGCTGGTTACTACAGTGCTGCATTATATATGTCTCAGAAAAGTACATATAGCTATCTGATTTACAGATTCCCAGGCTTGATCAAAAGCTTTATTATATTTAATTAAAAAACCCAAAAACTAATGTTTCCATTCATTACAGAGGTATGATAATGATTAAGACTTTGTAAGACTATGTGGATAGAAACTCATATTCCCTAAGGTACACATGAAATCACTGGAAAGATGTGAAAAGTTTGTTTAACAGCAGTATAAAGCATCTTATGAAATACTTTGGCTATTAAAAAATGAAGCAATCATGGTATTACTTTTACTTATTCCTATTCAGAGCCTTCTGTTTGCATTTCTAACAGCTATCTTCCCTAAAGCAGACATTTGGGTTTAGTTGGGATTTACAGTAGCATAAGGGAAAAAGCTGCCAGAATTGATTTTAATCCATTAAAAGGAGCTTTACAAAATGATAGAATCTCAAATTACAGATGCCTTTCATCAAGTATAACTTTTTTATTATAATTAAATCCTAACACAAGTTGTCCTTCTGTCATTTATTAAAAAGCCTAAATTTCATTTATTTACTTTGCAGAATAATTTTTCTTATTACTATTTAAAGCTGTTAGTAGATACCATATTAAGGCAATAAATTTCTTATGAATAACATGTCATTCTAAGAGAGAAAAGGAAAAGAGAGGAATCTTTTAAAAACAGTTCTAAGCTCCTGTAAATTTCTGGGCTCTTCCTGAGAGTTGTTAAGCACCTTCAGAAGCCTCTGAAGTCAATGAGAGCTGTAAGTGCTCATGACGTCTTTAGTGTCCTCGCCCTGAGTACCTGTTACTCTTACGCATCCTATTTGTCTAGGGCTTAAAAGAAGTCAGCTCCAAGCATTTGCTTATATTGCTTGCTGTGCTGCAGTGTGGAAAAGTATGAGTGGCCTGTAAAAGAGCTATTTTGAGCACTTGAAGATGTTTACCAGAAAGGAATTGGGAACTTACTTCCCTGGGGCTCCTTTGGATGTTTATCCTGCTTGCCACTAGCTGATTCTGTAATGCTTCTATTAAAGCTGAAAGGAAACCAATGCCACTTTCAGAGGCAAATGACTACACTAGCAGGAGTTTTCTCATGAGGCAGGCAAGTTGTTACAGTGAACATCACAGCTGTGAAGGAGGTCTCATCTTGCTGCTCAGGGACTAGCCAAAGAGGTTCACTGAGAATTACTCTTGCTCACCCTTTTTCCCAGGTGTTCTCTGAGAGATGACTTGGGGAGGTTCATTTCTAGTGTAGTTACAACCACCAGGTGGAGATTCTTCTGTCATCTGGTAAATATATACCCAGTGACATATTAGTGGAGAGAAGAAAAAGTAGGAAAAGCCTAGAGGCTAACTGCAAAATGATTCATGTGGTATGCAGTTTAGTATCTCTAGCTTTTCTGAAGAAGATAACCAGCCCAGAGCATCCTATGTTATTTCCCAACAGAAGATAATTTCAAGATATCCATTTACAGGACAAAAAGTATTTTTGAGCATAGGCTAACCTGTGCATCTGAGGGAAATGCATTATGCCCTACAGCTTCCAGGGAGACCCTAGATGAAACTGCGCTGTGTAAGTAGTAAATTCTGCCACATAGAAGTGCTGGGGCTATGCTGTATGGCTCTTACCTATCAGTGTTGAAACTCAGTTTCACCTAGCTATAGTTCTTTAGCTATAGTCATTATCCAGGTTTTTAGACCTTTTAGTACCTTGATTTTAAGGTTCACTTGCAGTTGACAATGCAAGTGATATAGGCAGTTATCAACATAAAAATAAAAAAACAATAGAGAGAACAGTAAAGGATGGATTCATCATGAAAAATTTTCATTTCACTTTTTCTGTCTTGTCTTTAAAATTTTCTTAAGAAGCAAGAAAAAAAAATAACACTTCTTCTTATTAATGCTGATCAGGAAATTACTTGTTTTCACAGAAAATAGTGAGACATTTTGCAGGGAATCCTCTTAAGAGAAAACTGTGTTTTCGTTGTTGATTTTATTGTAAGAGCAGACAAGCCAGAAAGCTTCTATCTTGTAAAAGCAGATAACTTCCATCAAAAAGATGACTCAATTTTTAAAGGATTAAATCCCAATAAAAATCATTTTTGTCTATCTCTGTTTTATGGGCATGGTCTGGGCAAATGAGACATTAAATGATATTGCATCTGAGATACCTTACTAGGAAGAGATCCATTCTGGCATCTAGAAAAATTACACTGTCACTGAGAGAAATCAGTTCTCCATTGTTGTTTGTCATTAGGTCCAATGAGAACAAAATGCCCAGGTAAGAATTATGACATTCATGACAATGAAATATGTATTGCCTTACAAGAAAAAAAGTATCTACAGACATTGTTTTCTCCTTGACCTTTCTATAAACAGATAGTTTTATATGATGCTAAACAATATTAGTTTGTGATCACTGAGAAAGAATACCTCCTCTAAATATCAGATAGGCATAATTTTATGTGATAATTGTAATAGCTATAAAAATTATGGGTTTATTTTATTGCTCTTTTAATTTCTCTTACACAGCTACCAAGTTTTAAAATTTTATATATATTTTGTAATATTTTCTGTTTCAGAAAACTCAAAGGAGAGATGAAACTTCAGTTATTCTAATTTTCTTTTGAATAACTCCATCAGTTATTGAGATTATGTAGCAGTTCTGGAATTTCATGATTCTTCACTGAGCCTTCCTGTTCTCTACACAGACATTCTGATGAGCTTTCATTATGGTATTCAGTCATATGCAATGTGTTTTATCTTTCTGAATTTGTTGTCAGACTGGAAGATGATACTTCACTAACTGGTGACATCAGTGGTGTATATTCACATTGCAGTCATGTTAAGTTGGGAATTTTATTAATTATTATTTGTGTTATATATTTATTTTACTTCATGCCTACAGAAGTAATAAAAAACAAAGTGTGTGATAGAGGTAAATTACTATGATGTCACTCAGGTTTTCCCTCAAAGAGGTAAAAAATCTGTGCTATAATCTATAATGTACAAACCTATATCACCGTAACAGCTAATTAGAATGAGTTCCAAATAAGTAGGGGTATTTTTTGAAATAATAGCAATGCAGGGGTGAATGTGGCTTAGATAACATTACACTGACAGGGAATAAATCGGTGATGACTTTCATAGGAAAACAGATTAAAAGCCAATAGCAACTAGTAAACTCATTATTGGCCTTTATTTTTTTTCTTTTTGTGCCTTCTTAATTCAGTGGTTAAAAGAGTTTTATCAACTGTAATGTCCTTTCTACTGTGTTGGCACAAAGTTGATTTCTTAGTATTCTACTGATTTGAAAAAAAGTTTAGGAAGAAAAAGGTCACCCTCAGCTCAAAAACCAAGCTAGAAACTTGAAAAAGATTTCTAACAGTTAGACTAGAAATTAGAGTCAAAAATAACATTTTATATGGGCTGGAGGGAGTAAATACTGTATAAAAACAAAAATGACTGTCTCTCAAAATAATTAAGACCTTAAGTAATCGTTTTTCTAGCACCACTATGTGATTCTTAGAGCTCCAACACACTTAATTTTTTTGGATAAAACCATACAATAAGCAATGATCTGAAATCAGGAGGTACTGTCTTTCATAGCTTTAATTCTCGTATCAAAGAGCCATTGAATGAAAGCAGTAAAGTCAGCTGAGTCACAAAGGAAAATGTTTGTTTATCTGAACTGAATTATATTTCATCTTTCTTTCAAGCTCAAGATTTCTTTCCTTATGCTTTAACATTATATGAAGTTTCAGGTTAATTTTTAATTCTTCCTAAATCTGATTAACTTAGGTTCCAGTTCATCAAAAACATTCTTTGAACTTTAAATTAGATCTTGAAATCTTGGTACTTTGTTCTGCAGCAGCTTCTAGGTGCCTGAACATACCTATTTGCAAGAAGAGAGGGTTAATCATAACAATAGTCCGGATCTTGCTTTTAAGTATCTCTTGGTTAGTTTAGACAACTCCGGGACATGAGGATATAATGAACACAAGTGACATCCAAAAAAGCACAGTGCTGTACAAGCTCATAAGGCTTTCATAAATAACATGAATAACTGTTGCAGACTTACTCTTTTATCTAATTAATGGGCTGCACATATCTGGAATGACTAGCCTTTCACATAATTTTTTTGTTAGTTTTCTAATATGATGTGAGATTAAAATACATTATGCATCTTATTATGACTGTTTTGCCTGTGGGAAAAGAAAGTAATTGCATTCATTTTGGTCAAACTTATCAAGTAAGTAGAAATGAAGGACACATGTTTGTAGCACAAGAAAGTTCTGCTCCAAAATGAAGTGACCATTACAATTGCATGTATCGCTTCTACTGCTTTAAGAGAAACCAGTAGTAACAACAGAAATTTTATCCACTCATTTTCAGCCATCAAAAAGAGTGTTCTAGTGTCTTAGCCTTTAACTTGCTAATCAGACAATTTTAGTTTAATTCTTTGCTGAGCTATAAGTTCGTTCTGTTACCTGGTGTAAATTGTCTAGATGTTTAAGAGTGAGTCCATGCCTAATAATGCAGATTTTAAGCCTTTTATAACTGCTTTGGAAATAAGATGGATGACCATTATCTGGTCTTATTCAGTGACACATTTTCCTGAACTCTTTGACATAAAAGAACATCGCACTACTCAGCCTCTTTCCCAGCCTTTCTGTATTGGAATTCACACTGCAAGGTCTATGTAATATCCCGCAGGCAATAAAAGCTTACTTTGCCTTTACTCTGAGATAACTGGAAGCTGTGTGGCTATTTTGGTATGGCACAGTCTTTAAACTCCACTGCAGAGAAGAACTTGCTAGCATCAGATAAGTACTGCAGCAGTTACTCTTAAGTCGTTGCTGGAGAGATTGGTGCATATGGCTAGCTTATGTCCGCCTTCAGAAAATATCCCCTCAAATGTATGAGTCACAGTACCACATATTTTCACAGTCTAAACACCTTTTTTTTAACAGACAGACTATACACATATTGGTACATATGTATGTGTGTGTGTGTGTAAGTGTGACAAAATTTCAAAGCTTAAAACCAACCTACAGACTTTACTGCATATGCACTGTCGAAGTAAGTTCAAACCCCTTCTTTCTTAGACTGCTAAACGTTCACTGGAATACAGTGCCATGGTTGTAAGTTCATTCGTTTTAGCGGCAAATTATAATTGTTACATAGCACATTCTAGGGCAAAGTAGTGAAATATTTCCCCCCACCTCTCTCTGTTTTGCAAGCAAAGGAATTACCTTCTGATCTGAAATTTATGCCCATTGGAGAGGAGAGGAACCTGGGAAAAGGGCAACTTTATGTGACTGCTAGGCAATCTTATTTGTCATCAGTGTTGTGCTGTGTACAAACACTGGTTGTGATCACTGCTATACAGAACAAAGTTCTCATGACTCTTCTGCAGGACTGCATAATTTATTTCAACAGCTGGTTTATGTCTGTCTCGTCATGCTTTATGCTATCACACATTCATTCAAACTTTTTGTTTTTTTATCACAAGCAGGTTACTTCGTTGGTAAGATCCTGAAATTTAATAATTCAGTATGAATCAGACTATGCCTTCATAGTCTTTTTCAGAAGCTGTCATAACACTTTCACTCTAATTTCTGAGGGTCTTTTTGGATGCTTGGGATTGTGGTAATGGGACAAGAAATCAGAAGCACCTCAGTTTAAACATCTACGAGTAGATATTTGAGACCAGAATGTGTTTTATCAGATTTATTATAGATGCTTACATAAGAATAATATTAGTCTTTCTTAGAAAGTGCTTATTTGTCTCCAAAGAAAAACATGGTTAATGAACTTGTAAAAGAATAAATTATTGCACTTGGGCATCAACTTCACCTCATATGCCTAAATTGAAACTGAATTTAAAAATTCTTGTGCTCCTGTTTCCCAGATTGAACCTTGTTAGACATCACTACGGTACTATAGGTGTACCAAACTTTCAAAACTAGATTTGATGTACATCACTATGTACTTAGATGTAATATTTTTTTCAGAATATATCTGAGTAAAGGGAATATGATCAGTTAGAATGAGTAAAAAGGTATCCAAAATTTCCTCTTTTCATGTAATCCTCAGAGGTTCCCCTGCATTCTCTGCTCAACAATTGTATCAGATACTGGACTCACTGACTAATTCTACGTCTTCATGCTTATGCTCCTATTTAATATTTTTATGTTTTTTTTCATATTTTTTCTAAGATTTTAAATCTCTGAAGGGCTTTTCTGTTGTTCTCCCCTCTCTCTTTCCTCTTAAGTGCAATTTGGTATTGTAATTCTGCAATAAATATTTTAGAAATTACTGAGGTAGATATATTTTGATAATAACCTTAACAATTGTTTGTGTAATTTTATTTTTTCATGAAGAAACGTGAAGTAGATATTGAAAAAGATTACAAATAAAACACCTTAATTGCATATATCCATTCTATAAACATTTTTGATAGACAAATTGCATCAAGATTTAGATTTAAAGTTGGTTTAAATCAGTGTATTTTTCTTGATGTTCGTTGGTCTTGAATGTTAGAGATATTAAATAAGTTTCTAAAAAGCAGTAAATATTGAATTTCAAAGCTAATATATCTCACAACAAGTGGAATTAATAATTGATAAAATTAAATTATTTGGTGATGTGTCCTTCATTCCTATAGTACTGTGATTCTTGATTCTTGTGATATAGGTGAATGTAGGTCTATGATACTCCCTACTGAGTTCAAAGTACTCTCTTTTATTTCCTATTCAACAAAGTAAATACTGGTGTATTTTTGCTAACTTTTGGTTAATTCTAAAAACATTTTAGGTGAGATTTTCTGAGTATCTTGGAACCATTTGTCCCAGACATGCTTCAAAGTTGCTAGGTCAAGACAACTATCACAGCCACAGCTTGGACACGCATCAATAAAAAGCTACACTTATACAAGGTCTTATGTCTGTTTTGGTTTCTATAAAGATAAAACCCAGGCAGGTATAGCTAATATGAACATTCTTTACTCAAATATGGCCTTAAATTTAATTGCAAGGTATCCAGGAGCTTGAATCAAGATTCAAAAAGATCCCTCCCCAACGCCTAGTTTCAAGGGGTTTTTTTTGTTGTTGGTTTGGGGTTTTTTTCTTCTCAAAACCAGTGGCTTATGTTTGTCCCTTATTTATCATGTTTTGGACAAATGTAAGGGCAGTGGGATTATTTATGGGTGGATGGACTCTCTGAACCTTTCATTGCTAGGAGGTGCAAAGGCAATATCTTTTATTGTAAAACACCTCAGGATCTTTTTACTTGTCCTATAAAGTTTTAACTACTTCAATATATATCTTACATACCAAGCTTCATCTGTACTTATGAAAATGTAGAGATGTTTTTCAGACGTGCTCTTTCTTTGTCTTCTTTAGCTATCTGCATGTTAGCGCATGGAAAGAGAAGCAAAATTGCACAGACTATGCAATTGTTAGACTCTCTGCTGTCATCTAACCAAATTATAAGCTAAGAAATAGTATTTAGTAAAGAAGTTAGTACTTGCAGGGCTAAGCAGCAAAAAAGTGTGGATGGAGGGGAAAACGTAGGAGAATAATGTCCGAATTCTAATTCTAAACTGAATTTATTAGTTCACATTCCTTTGTTGACCTATTTAATACATTAAATTTTGATTGATTCTCCATTCTACCTTTCCTCAATGAAAACTCTTTTCAACTATAGACAAAATGAGAAATAGTTGGAATCAAATCGTATAAAAAAGTGAAAAGCAAATAAGAAAAAACTCTATGGCACAAGTGCACGTTTTCATTTGTGCTCCTTTCCACAACTATATTAAGAGACAAAAATGAAATCAGGAAATATATTGCTCTGTTGCAATGGTTAAGTGCCCTTCTCCTTTCTTTGCCTTTCTAGTATGCTCTTCTCAGCTCCCTTGTCTTGGTGTCATTTCTGAATTATTTTTTTTTTCCTCTATATCCAGATTTTCATTCTACTTGATAAAATGCAATACTTTACATTGAATTTACAAGTAAGGAATAACTGTTAAAGTAGAAAGTAAAGAGTTTCAATTTTTTAAGCTTCCCTTTTGACCAGATAGGGTGAAATAAATACCACACAAAAAGGTGACCAGTTCATAACTTTGGTCTGTACTGACCTCGCTAATTACAGTCAAATCTGTTTTCGGGTCTTTATTTTAAATCAAATCACTAAAGATAATATGAGTCAGTTTTACCAGCACTGTTACTAAGATTAAGGTTTGCCTTCAGAAATGCTGTTAAATTAAGGCATATGTTTCTGATCTTTCATTGTATTTATGGTTTTTAGTGGAAGACTGAAATATTAGGGGGTTTACATCTATATTTCTTTATCATTTTCTTTTCACTTGTATGAAATAATTCTTAGTCCAATTCCACTATTTAAATTACTTTTTTGGATGAAAATTGTATATAGGTGTCAGATTGATCTCTTTTAAACTTTTTCTTTTTTATTAAATAGAAGTTATTAAGCCCGGACACTGGTAATTTTATTGTATCTATTTTACAGGATTTTAGGATTTTCAAGGATAAAATTAGAACTTTTTATTTAAATGTAAAGAGATATTTGTGTATTAGCAAAGAATTATAAAATCAACACAGATCTAAACATTGATATAAAAATTAAGAAGGTTATAAAATTAACCATTTCAGTATGGGCACTATCTTCTATTGATCTTAATGGGCCTGGAGAGAGCTTAAATGGCCGTGGGAGCAAGTTTGAATTGTGGTGTTAAGAGACATAATGTTTTCTGTGGTTATTTTATGACTCCAGGAAAATCTGGTGAATGGAAAAGATGAATTCTTCTCTTTCTTTACATAAATTAAGTACTTTTATGTCAACTCATGAATCAAAAATCTGTGTGGCAAGGAAAGTAAATGGTGAAACATTAAGGGTGAAAGGGAGTAAAACCCATGACATTTATATATTCCTGGAAATTAGCTTCAAATACCTTCCTGATATTGATTACTTGTTATTGCTCTCTTAAATAAGTCTAATCAAAATTTTAATTTGCACTTTCTGAAATGCAAGTAAACAAAAATTAATCTGATGTGTAAAACCAAAAAATATGTATTTTCTTTTCAGGAACTTAGAAAAGTTTCTGAAGTTACTCTATCTGCCTCTATATTCTTCTAATACCTTATAAAAACATATTTTCTTAAGAGCGGGGAATATAATGTTTCTATCTGGCAGTGATTTAGGCAAAAATTGAACAGATTATTCTTGGTTTTTTTGTTATTCTTGCTTTGCTTTTTCTTTTTTTTTTTTTCATTTTTAGAGCACTAGATATGACTTATCTGCTTCCTTAGGAAGAGAAATGTATTTGCAAGGTATTTCTGAAAGATACTTTTCAATTCCTATTAACTTTAATAGTCAGAATTCCATGTATTTTAATGAGCAGAGGTCATGTCTATTAATAGTTTTGATAGCTATATGCCCAAGAACCCAAGTTAGTTAAAACTGATTTACTGTCTTTTAATGCCTCAACTTTATGAAAAATCTCATGAAAATGATCTCATGTCCTTCAAAGGCTTATATAGTTTCCAGAATGAGGCACATGCCTTTTTGCCAGATTGGAATGCTAGGCAGTTTGAACTGTTTTATCTTTAAGACAGAATTCACTTAGCAGAAGTATGCAGTTGTGCGATATATGGGTTTTCAAGGTGACCATAAAGTGTGGTGGTGGTACGGTTAAGAATGTCAGCTATAAGGCTGTTATTCCTCATCTTCATTTAATCTGTCACTGAAAAATAAGAAACATTTTATAAGAAGTTTCAGTTAAAACTAAGAACCTGGCAGGCATTCACTTTAATACATCTAAGAAATTTCCTAAATTTAAAACCAATCAGAATATATAGCTATGCAGGAAAAAGTGAATGATTCTGTGACATTTTCTGAAAATAACCTCTTCATAAATTAGAGAAATCAAGAAGTTTTACTCTTTAATTCCACAGAACCACTCAGAGAAACTTATGTCACTGCTTAAGAA
>Ga0065711_1031413_pt1 | contig 29754 bp, 15 predicted proteins | sample Hoacrofraction12_FD_59098 | JGI IMG/M metagenome (GOLD analysis project Ga0065711, IMG submission 59098) | Hoatzin crop microbial communities from Cojedes, Venezuela - Epithelial fraction 12 v2 (version 2) | ecosystem: Host-associated > Birds > Digestive system > Esophagus > Crop | place... | reverse complement strand
TTTTTTTTTTTTTTTTTTTTTTTTACTTTCCTCAAGTAAAACACCCCTTCCTCATACACTCCCACTTCAGATGACTTCTTTATGAAGACATTTTCCTGAAACGCTTAGGTCGGGTCTGCAACCGAGTGATTTACCATTGGTATCATTAGTCACGCAAGCCCTGGGTCACGGGAGATTTGTACACCTGATTTCTGCACAGCTCAATCATGATTCAGCATAACAGGCCAACTTCTCTGAGACGCCTTTCACACGGGCATGAGCTGGCGTGTTCCACTGCACAGTGCTCAAACACTCCTACAAAGCAGTTCCACACAGCTGAATTTTGGGGAACACACTGCAGATCCTTTCAGGATACACTACACAAAAGCTGCTGCAGCACTTGGCACGCCCTGCAAAGTGCTTCAAGGGGGAAAAGTGTGGCTGCACATCTCAGCCCCTCTGCTGCACTCCCCCAGAACCTAATCCAACAAGACATGCTCAAACTTTGACACGAGTGCTGTTCTCCCCATGTGTCCATCTCAAAGAACAGGACTATCTTTAAATAAATTAGCTAAATAACAAGAATGACATTTTTAAAGTCTGCATATATCCAAGTCACACAAAAAAACTCTTCAACATTAAGGTCGCAAAATCACCCCCTCCTATTAGGAGGTGTCAGAATGAAGACTACATCTCCAAACTCAATTCAGCCTTCCTGTACATCTGTATAAAATCATTGGTTAAATAAACATTGAAATACTAGCTTCCCCTTTGTATTCCTCACTTATTCAGTGCACAGTTTGATGTTACTCAATTAGTGAGGAGTTATTCAATATTTAGTTCTCTTTGCAGTGTCTGACCCCATCCTTTATTTATTCTTCTGAACTTCAAATGCTTAAGTTTCCTCCTCTGTACTTTCATCTCATGTCAAGAAACAAATTTATTTCTGCAGCACCCTAATGAGGTATGGGAGTACGAACACTCCACTGTTACAGACAAGGATCCGGAGCAAGCGCCTCCTAATTTTGCATACCTTGGATCTCAAACCGATTTAACAGAGAACTCGGGAATTCTGCAATTCGGCCTTGCGGGTATCAAGCAGGACACCCAGTAAAGAAGGAGCAGGCACATGGTGACCATTCTGCTCCAGGTATCTCTCTGACAGCAGAGGAACCCTGTGGCAAAGGCAGAGAGAAACTTCATTTCTCCAGAGCAGTGTCCTGCTCCCTCACCCACAGGACAATGTTTCTCTGCCTGCAGCCGTGCCCCCTCCAGCCTACTTTCTCTCGCTGTATTCTACGGGTTGAACAGAAAGCAGAGACTTCCAACGCTCGGAGCATTACTGGCTCCTAGGTCCTATTCCCACTTCGTCACAACTCTCTCACAGACTCTGTATCAAATCTCTCTCTCAGTCCTTTGACTCTCATTTAGTCTCAGTCCTTGAGAATCCACTGAGATTGTTCCAGTCTCAGACCTCCAAACTTGATTAATTTCTTCCAGGATATGAGCAGGCACATTTCTGAAACTTAATCTCTCCCACCAAAATCTCACACTTGCCCTAGAGATGGAATATTTACAGAAAAACAGTCCCTTTCCCCAACAAAAGACGTCTACAATACCAATATTTTCATAAATTTCAAAATTTTTCATGTGGGAAAACATGACATTCTCATAAGCAACTGAGCCTTCTTGGATGAAGTTTTACAAAACAATTCAGACACACATACTTCGTGACTCAACACAAAACATTCGAGCCTGGCAAAGCTGCAAGCAAGGCAGACTAGGGTTTTATAATGGGAAAAAAAAAAAAGGGCTGCCTTGAAAATGTTAGCCATCTTTTAATAAGTGCATGTTAGCTGTAAACACTGCAAGACAGTTCTACATAAATATCGTCGTGCCATCTCATCTGGTAGTGTGAACCTGAATGGTTTTCTAACGTCAAGTCCTTCCCGGGAGAAGATTCTCCTTGCTTGCCATTTAACAGAGCATCATGTAGATGCACATTGATGAAAAACAGTAAAATTCTAAAAATAGATTTCACACACTAAACTTCCAATACATACTTTAATTTCATGAAATAACACGTCAAATTCAGTCTAGAGAAATCTTTAGCACTTTCAGAATATTTTCAAGCAGCTGACAATAACTGATTTATTAACAATAAAGGTCCATGTTAGAATTACATACTCAGGGGGTAAGAAAAAGGTGGTATAGGCAGCTGAAAGAGATAAAAAATATTATGAAGTTCTTACACAAAGACTTGAAAAGCAGCATGGCATGAGGAGCTGCGCTTTCCCAGATGTCTTAGTAACTTCCCTTTTTTGAGAAAAGCAGCAAATTTAAATGGGAAAAAATTAGAAGATAGACAATGGTGTTAGAGGGGAAAAAAGAGGAAAATGCCCACAACGAAGCTTCAATCTCAAGACACGTGTGGGTTTTTTTTTAATGAAGCCATTAAGAGAACCAAACAGAACTAGAATTACACAGCTTCCCCCTACCTTGGAAGGAGGAGCAAGAGTAAGAGGCCAAAGCATCTTCAAATGAATTCTGTCACAAACCTCATGAGAATAGTGAAAGAAGTTTATTTCATTTCCACATTTCCTAAAGACCTGTTGCTGTCAGCGTTCCCTCACACTATCCTGTGCAAATTCTCACAGATGACTATCCCCGTTTTTGTCACTTCACACCACTGTATTTCAGCGTGTGATTCCTCTCTCAAATAAAGCCTTCTTCAGCAAGGAACGGGTCCAACAACCTTCACAGGAACACCTGTAATGGCTTGCTGTGAACGAGCTTCTCCTTCACTTTGCCACTGTTTAGAATAAAAGAAGTGGAAGAGTGACAGTCTGTAAGGAACAAGAAGTTTGGAGAAGATCGTTTATTAACAGATCTTGTTACCACCTTAACCCTAGAAGTGGGTACTTGCACAGCACAAGTAGTGTCTCCATGGCAAGCTTTTATTACAGCCTTGTTAAGAGAGCATATAATTGATTTGACTGAGATGAATTTGTTGGGAGTCTGACAGCAGATGTACTGTTTTCTACTCTCTCATCCTCCCTCTCAAATTAGGAGTGGAAGCTCAAAAGACGACTCTGGACCCACCACCCAGTCGCATTCAAGTTATTTTTTGCTGCCCTACTCCACTGTATCAATACCAGATGTTCACAAGAGCACATCCTTTCCTCTGTAACGCCAGCTTCCCGGCGTGCCGCCGCAGTAACGCTACTAGGCAACACCTGGCCACTACAGCCAGGCCCCCACCATTTCTGTCCACAACACCCGGCCCCCACAGCCAGGCCCCCACCATTTCTGTCCACAACACCCGGCCACCACAGCCAGGTCCCCACCGTTTCTGTCCACAACACCCGGCCACCACAGCCAGGCCCCCACCATTTCTGTCTACACTCCCAGGGAAAGGCAGGTGCCACTTCTGCTGCATGAGAGGAGCCTACGCAGATCAAACCTAACCCAGCAGCGCATCTGCGGCTTTGCTGGGCTGGAAAATGGGCTGGGCCATCTCTCATTAGGTCTTCAGGATCTTTTTCATGCATTATTTAAACTATTACCTCAATGTGCTGAAAACCAATAAATTTCATTTCCGTTATTTAAGAAAATATTCTGGTAAAAAATAAAGTAGAAACGTAAAGGTGAATGCCCCACATTTTAACAGATTTTGGTGGGTTAAACTCATAAAAAAATTCTGTCATTTGACTATTCATAAGAAAAAAATTTAGATTTCTCTAATGACAGAAAAATTACTAAAAACAGATTACAAGTTGATCAATCCAAAACAAAACTGGCATTGACATCTAACGTAGCCAGCAACACAATCCAAGCAGGGACAAGAGTAAGGAGTGTGGCCAGCAGCACTAAGAAGTGAGCATAAGGGCCCAGATCCTCAGGAAGTCTGACCTTGCTCCAGGCACTAACCAAAAAGCTGGCCCTGTAAAAGCTGGAGAAGAATCTATCTGCAGCACCTGGAGAGGTTTTTTCAGTGGGTAGGTTTTTTTCCTTTTAATGGCTGCTGTAATATTGACTCAGAAACTAAGAAGAATATGACTGAGACTGCATGTTGTCCCCCTCCCTAGCTCATAACGAACTTTTCCCAGCCACTTACCCAAACCCTGTGCCCCTAGTCCTTTTACTCATCCTGAGCAACACCCTTAGCACTAAATATAAGCTTTAAAGACTTATCCCGGTTGCGCATAACTCTAGCATCTTTTTGTTTGGTTTTAAGCTCTCACCAAGTTTTATAGTCCTTTCCCATTCAAATCCCTATTTTCATTCCATTACCCGTCTCTCACTGAGTTATCTTAAGGAACTTTGTTTTTGTAAATACATAAATTTTAAAAATCATCTCATCAGGAAGATTTTACTTAGCATAGGTTTCTCCAGCCTTTTAACAATTCGCATTTTTTGCCCATTTCAACATTCTTTTAAGTTTTCAGTCCAACTTTTCTGCATCAAGCCATGACTAAACTTAGGACCTGATCCCCCTCCTCATACAATCTGTTCACCTATATTTACTTTCTACTCTAGCACTTCTTCCCTGCTACGTGCTGCTTCTCCCTTCCCTTCCTTACCTACGACATTGCCAGTCACCCTGTCTCCTCTGAGAGCTTCTTCTCTCTGGCACAAGCAGCCTCTTTCCCCTTTAAGACTTGGTCTGATTCTCCCAACTGCTAGTGATACTTGCAATATTTGAAACCCCACAACCAGTAAAAACCAGCAAAACGCTGCAAAACTGAGCGAGCCAAGTAATGTTCTTCACTGAGAAGGATCCGACTGTAGGTTCCTGCACGTTAACGAGTTGAAAGGGGGGGGGGGGGCATTATGTTTCTGCTTAGCTAGCTTTGCTGCCTATTTCATTCAAAGGCAGATACTTTTCCAGCACTTTAAAGACAAGGTACCTACTGCCTATAATGAGCTGAAAAATACTTAGAACACTGCTAAAGAAACATTATTTATTGCTTAAAATACCATTGATACAAAACAATGTTTCAAACTGTATTTTCCACACGTACATTGAAGGCAGAACCTGGTATACTGTAACTCTTCGAACATGCCACTTCAGAGTTATAATAAATTGTTCCTTCTGGCTGAGGACTTGAGGAAAGATAAAATCAGGGTTTTTTTTTTTAATTATACCCACACAGAAACTACGATTATGCTACACAATATACACACTACAACACAAAAACATCTAGACGTAAGACAGATTCATTCCCTAAAAAATTCAAACCTTCCTCTTCACAGAATTACCACAGTTCACTTTCAGTGTTGATTTTCAGGTTTTCATTCCCAAGTAATCCTTCAGGATTCTGGAGTGCTTTTGGATAGCAAAATTTGTCAACACAAGGATAGGTATAAAAGAAATTATAATAGCTACTCAGTTATAGTACCACCAAGACTTAATTGGATGGATATCTGCTGTGTGTTACTGTACTAGCTCAAGGACAGTCATTCACATGAAAATTGTTCAACAGTGAATGCATTTTGTCTTGTTCAGCGAGTACACTTTATCTATTTTAGCAACAGGGAAGAAAGGCTGCAGAGGAAAATGGTTATTTTAAATTCATTGCTTGACTTAAGACTGTCAGTTTTTCAAAAACCTACTGTGTGCATTGGAAAGACAACAGTATCTTTCACCTGAGCTTCTTGTTCCTCTTCATGAAGAGCTGGAACTCTGATTCGCTTTTAAAACCCAGTTAACAGTGTACTCATAGAAAAAGGCAGTCTCCAATGATGAAAACAGCAGTTTTCAATAACAATCAATACTTCCACAATAACTGGAGGGGTAGGCTCCCAGGAAACCAAGCAAAGCCCCCCAGCCTTCTGGAAAAGCAATGACAAGCAAACCGAAGTTATGAATCCTACCATGAGGAAACTGGAACAGAGATTTTTGCAAACAACTGCACAGATTTCCAGACTCGGGAAACTCAACAGGCCACAAGCTGATGCCATTGCTTGGTAAAGCCTACAGCCCGTTTAGATTTAGACATCTGACAGGTTAGGGCAATGCTTTGAGCGCTTGCTCTTCAAAATATGTTAGAAACTCCCAAAGACGGAAGATTATTTGTACAGCACTAGTTTCTCCCGTCCTGTGCATGTTCTGATGCTGTGCTCATTACAGAATACCATTCCTTTTTTTTTTTTTTTTCTTAGACAACTATATATTCTTTAAGCACACTTAGACTTTATTTTATTCCACACCAGTTGAATGCTGAGAGTTTTATCTGCAGATGTAAGCTACCTGCAGTAAATCAGACTCTGGAAATCTCGACTGAGACACCCAGACGGAGAGAAACTATCAGGTATTGTGAGCAACCTGCCTTGTCTCACAAGAGACGCTGTGGTAGATGCAGGGATGAAATCTCCTTAGCTAGAGCAACCCCCAGCTACCCAACTCACAAGGCAGTTTCTTCTCCTGACATCTCCTGCCTCATTCTTTCAAGCAAGAAGATGGACTCAAGACCATGGATTGCGGACCAGTAATGCCAAACATTTCCACAGCCATATGACAGCTTTGTCCTGCCACAACGTGGTGTTAAATCATGTGTATGAACTTTGAAAATATGACAACCAATGTCAACATGCTCCGAGGCAAATACAGGGCAACTTGACTGAAGGCAGGCATAAATAATACGAACACCCCATGTGCCAGACAGTAAGTCCTATCCTATTATGTGCAAGATAAAGCATCCCAGTAATTATGTTTTCCAGTTTATTCTCAACGAGTTTTCCAGCAACACTCAGCAACTTATTTGCTCTTTTAAATGTGCAATATTTTGTGTTTATTGACACTGAAGTTCAGCTGGCATCTAATCACTCAACTGTTCAACACATCAAATCCTACTACAATTCTATACACAGCATTCAAAAGAAGAAGCAATCATTGTAACCTATTTATAAGCTTTCCAGATCATTTCTGTATATACTGAACAAACTGTATTCCTACTTTTTCCTTTTTTTTTTTTAAGCCAGCTCTTAACCTATGAACAGACTGTCCCTGGCTTTTCATGGAATCTCCAAAGGCTGCCTTTAGCCCATTCCAGTAGCTGAGCTGAACTTCTAGGTTATAGATGGTGAAAGCCTTATATTCTGGATGAAAGTCCACACATACAAAGCAAAGAATGAATTTGAAAAAACTTCTAGGGATTCCTATCATATTACCTCTAGCACAGTAGCCAAATTTCCAGAGCTTGAAGAAAAATTAGCAGGCATAGAAAAATGAAAAAAAAAACTCCACCCCCAAACAATTAAAACAAAACAAGTTTAAGCCCTGTACTCTAAGGGTTAAAATGCCATTTCCCAGAAGGCATAAAAACAACTAAATATATAAATAATATATATAATATATAAATATATTTATATAATATATAAATTTTGTGACTAAAATACGTTCTTTTCCTTGCCTCTCACATAGGAAGGCACAGCTTGAGTTGAAAGGGCCAGAACTTTTACTCATGCTCTGCATGTATGAATGGTAAGAGTATATGAGTTCAAAAATACTGCTCCTGCAGAAGTCATATTCAGGAAAATAACTTGTTGTGTTCTCCCCAGCTTCCAGAGTTGCCCAAGATAACTAACTGAACTAACTGACATCTGGCAGCCAGAACTCCTCAAACCAGTGTAAAGAAGAGGTCTGAATGACTACATCGGAAAGGAAAGAGAAATACATGATACCAACTGAAAGAATTCAGAACCATCATACAATCTTATCGATTCCAGTCTAGCAGGGTCATCTGTACGTCCAGTAGCAGGTACCCACAGAGCACACACCTCTGCATGAGCATGAAAGAGCTTGTCTTCCACATGTCATATACAAATACACCTTTCTCCAACCCAAGCAAAGGGCATATCTGAAAAAAAACCTCTGCTCAGTCAATGAACTCGGATAAGATATGACTAAAATCTATCTAATTTTCTTGGGACAAGAAGTCAATAATGATGTAACACCTCCAAACTGAAACCAAGGAACATTTTATTCCACTTTAGAATTAGAATGACCTTGTTGAGGCACAGTTTAGCAAAAAGGGAATGTACATGAAATGTCCATATTTAACCTAGTATTTTCCACGTTGCTCACTTCTCAGACACTCGAGCTTTGAGCCCTGTGGAAGGGGACTGTGTGTCACCTAATGGCACAGCGTCTATTGCAATACAGCTGTAATCCTAAAACAAGGCTCTTGATGCAAATAAATGCCATCAAAACCACCAATTCACAGCCTTCCACAAAACTTAGGTAGAACTGAAGATATATCATTATAAACAACCTTTCCTTACAGAACATGAGAATAACTCTTAACTCTATACGTCCTAGTGCAATGACAAATATTATCAGACCTTACTGTACTGTTAGAAGTCTGATGAGACAGATATTTGAAGACAGAGTACAACAAAGCAAAAATAAAAGCTTATATCCAGTTAGCATTCAGTAATTTTCAAATTAAAAAAAATTAAAGGTAATGTATGCTCATTTCCAATAGAAAAGTCAATGAAGTGAAATGGTTAACTTCTCACAGTCCATTTAAAAATTCAAGCCTCACTAATAAAGCTGAAATTAGAAAACCTAAAGTATTGCCTCAAACCAAAAACTGCCCTTTTGCTCTTGCAAGTTTCCTCTCCCATAACATAGATGGTTGATAAAGGGTCTCAAACATCCATTCCGATTATATTAAAGGACTATTCTTGAACTTGTCTTAAACTCATAGAATTAGGCATTTCTCCTTTCTGGTGAGCTCCTAGAAAACAATAAACATTTTCTAGTTTCCTAAAGAAGTTCTTGCAGCTGATAAAACAATACATGAGGTTGCCTTGAATTGCTATTCATCAGAGAGCTCTTCATTGACATTAAATATTTAACTTTCTCTTATTCCAGTTGAAAAACAAAAGAACCACATTAAAATTTTATTCAGCAAAAACACCTTTTCTCAGGAGGTGGAGATGCCCATTCTTTTAATAAATCCACTGATTGTTTAAGAAATCTTCTCACTGAAGAGAAGTGAAGACCTGCTGGGTGTTGCAGTGGTGACTGCCTTTTTTGCTGTTACTGAATGAGTCTGAATGTCACTGAATCAGCTAACAGGGTGTGAAGCTAGACAATGGAAGTATAGAAGAAAGCAAACTCACTATATTGTGATTACAAGACTTTTACTTGTTTGCATGAGTTTGTGCTTTCATAATTAGATTGGAGAAAACAATTCTGCAACAAAAAACCTGTAATTTCTGCAGCAAATCTATCCAAGCAGACGTGAAACATTCCGAATAGCTGTCACAAATATCACATAAATTCAGGCCAGAGACAAGAGGAAAGGCACGATGTGTCTTCACAAGACAAAGCTAATGTGGTAGATCTAAAAAGTCAGCACAGTTGTATTAGTTCTTCAAGAAAAGGTGGTAGTAGTAACGTTAAGGCAGTTACCAGGATTATCAAATTCTGTAACCTTCAAGCTGCTGATCTGAGGGACCTGTTCTCCAAGGCCAACGCAGACCGATGATTCACACATGCTGGAGTGCCCGAGTGCTCTCCAACAGAAGTAGGCAGAGGTCTCTCCAACAGAGAGGCAGCGAGCAGAGCCTGCCACTAAGCACAGTTCTAGTCTGCTCTCAGTATGTCATCTCTTCCCCACCCTCCCCTCTTCTGGACCGGGACCAGCTTTCAGGGCCTACAGATCTCAAGCAAATGCAAGTAACAGACTGACACTGCTGCAGGTTGATTATACTAAAAAGTGCATAAACCATGCAAATGTTTTTCAGTAAACAGACTAAGGGAAAGATGACATTTTGCTAAAATACAGTTAACAATTTTACTTTAAAACCATAAAGATTAAAATACACCATCTTTCAAGTTTTAACACATGTGAGCACCTAGCAGGTATCTAACAGTCATAGGACTACATCAACCAAAACAGAACAACTAAACAAGCAGCTCAGAGGAAACACCTCTGTGAGAAAGCAAGCAATTCAGACTTCTCCAGGACCTTAAAAGGTATTTCTCAGATGCCTGGACTTCTACCAGCATACTGTCCTTGAAACTTACCTTGGAACACCATCTTTTACAACAGCCTCTGACTTGTGGGTGTCTAATAAATTTAAAACTCACATCTCATTCTAACTGCTAGAAGATGAAAGCAGCTTTCGAGCAGGCACTTAATATAGGTAATCTATCATAATATGCTTGGAGGTACCTTGGAATGTTACCTTAATAAAGAGATGGTGTAGCACCGCCAGATATATTACGGTTGTGACATAAACTGAATGTTCTTTCTTCAGCCTTCTAAACATGAGAGCGTATGGAGTATTTGTCTGATGAGATTTAGAGATTTAGCTGAAGAGCAGACATTACTTCTAAAAACAAATACTGGATGAATCAAGGAGCATGTACAGGGAGTGTTTAATCTTTAGCATGCCAGCTTGAAACTGTAAAGGTCAATTGAAAACAAGCATCTATGTGATGCTAAGTTTAGAGAGCCTACAAAATGAGTCAGTACGTAGTCCAGTTCTTTCAGAAACTGCTGCTGTGTTTTATATCATTGCTGGTAAAGGGCAAAATATGATTAAAAACAAAGGTACACTAAACTCTACAAGAAGGTTAAGGCAATAAAAGTATTAAAAAGTGTTACAAAGTATTATAGAAGTGTTCTAATAGTAATCGTCTGACAATAAAGACTCTTAATCTGTTACCTTTCACAAGCCAGTAAAGTGATACTGTCACTCCCCACTCTACTGACTGTAACGAAAACATTTTACGAAGTTCGAACACACCCTGCATCTTCATTGCGAAAATCAACTTTCTCACTGTCAGCTGAAATACGTGCAACAGATGAGCACTTTTAAAATTAAATGCTGCATTTGACACTATGAAAACTATTTTTTTTTAATCTCTGTGCTCTTCACTAAAACATAAAAGTCATGTGAAAGCTCCTACCTGAGGCCGCATCCTTGGGTTCCACCTGACGTAGTAGTTCACCCATAGTTCCAAATGGTTCAGACTGGCAACAGGATACAGGACGTGGTTTTCATAGTTTACGTAGAAAGGATTTGTGAACTCATCTAACTGGCTGTTTATATAGGACCACAGCGATACAGTCTTTGTGCTTACCTCCTGATCGGAAAAAAAAAATTAATTGTATGGATTGCAAAACCTTAAAATACGAGGTTAATATCTACACATCACTACTTTTGTCTATGAAATTTACCTTATCTACTAGAAAATTGCAAGCACTCTAAGAACACTTCCTGTGGCTGATCATTAAACAGCCTTAAAACTTCAGTAAAGCATCTGAACGCTTATTCTGGTCCAAGGCTAACTGAGAAAGCAGATTCAGGCATATTATTTTCAGAGATGCTAAGGTCTAGCTGAGAAAAAGAAAGCTGTACTGCTTGTAATGTACAGAAATGTTTACAGCTACTTAAATATATGGTTACATACTGACCAACTAAAACAAAAATAAAATTAAATTAGCTTTGACAAGAAAATCAGTGAAGAGATATGTAGTTTGGAAGATCTGAAACAGCATCTGTGAAAAATAATTATTCAATTCTCCCACTCCCACTATTTGCTTGATACTATGCTTTAAAATGCCTATTTTATCTTTATTTGCACTTCTGAAAGTTGTATTATTCTAAATCAGCATAATCATGGTTAGATCAAAGATGGAAATCTGAACTTACATCAGATTCATCGTGCAATTTTACACTCCTTCAGTGTTGTAAAGCATGTGTTTCTACTACCGCTGTGTCTTAAATTGCATTTCTTTATTGAGAATTGCATCTGACTATTCATTTATGAAAGCAAGCTGTCTGGAAACCCTGCATTTGCTAAGAACATGTTATTCAGCTCCATCTTGTGGTATTTAGATGCAACTTTTTCCCTATGGAAGCAGTAGAGACAAATCAAAAAAAATTAGCAAAGCTAAATATGGCAAGGAATTGTTACTTGCTTTAAAAAATATGAAGGATTAAAACCAATAAAGCCACATGTAAGCAAAAGGGTATTTGGAATATTAACAAACTTCTTAAAATTCTTTTTCCACTCAAAGTATTTCATCGAGTCCTAACTTCATTCATTTAGACATTTTAAACTTCTGTAGGTTTCAACCATAAGTTCCAACTAATTATGTCCTAAAGTGACCTGCAAAGTCATCCATCCTTTGGAAATAACGAAAGAAATGCTAATACAATTTGATAATTATTATTTTAAATTGTGTCTGTTGGCTAGAAATATCTGAAAGAGGATTTTCTAAAACCCTCAACCCCCGAACAGATAATAACTAAAGAAAAATAAGTGCCGTCTTGTTTAACAGCAGGGCATTCAGTATACATTTCTCATACCATGAAACCTCATGTCCGTGCTGTGTTTTAAGACTATGTGACACATGTATCCAAAAACACAGCTCAGATGTTTTTAGGCCTGGTATTCTAGAGCATTTTCATATAAAATCAACAAATTAAGAACGCGTGTTACACTAATTATTTACCTCTTTTAATCTCTCTTTTTCACAGTTGCATAAGAAAGTCCCAAAGAGACAACTGTAAAGGTGATCCAGAATGGTGACCAAAAATAACTCGTTGAATTCAAAGGCTGCAGGAAACTGAAATAAAAAATTGGTAAAATTACTTCAAATTTTATTTTAAGCAGTGTAGAAAGGAAGAAACTCAGACATAAGAAATAACCAAAAGATTCAGATAAATTTTTGTTTGTTTAGCTATTATTTTCAGGAAAACTCTGCCATTTCAGTAACTACCGTTGTCACAATACATTTCGCCTACATACTTCTTTAAAAATACTCCTCGGAGACAAACCTTACATTCATTATGCAAGTATACCAGAATACAAACGTCGAAACATTAGCTAATGCGAAACTGGTGACACAAAGCAATCCGTTTTAAGGAGCTCTAACAGTATTCTGTTCTAGCCCATCCCAAACTGTCTTGAAGATACTTTATTTCTCTTGTTACAGGACATCAAATCATTTTGGAAAAAAAAAATATTACTATGATGACATTTAAGAGTTTAATTTCCTATTCTAACATGCAACGAATTGGATAATAAAGACTATTGCACGTACAATGTGCTTAGTATGTATTTAAAATGTTTCTTTCACTTTCTACCCAAGTAAGTTACTTTTCTCCATTTCACCCCTTGAGTTTACCGTCCGCTATGTACAATCAGCCTTTAACCCTTCTTCTCTTATATTGGAAAGTAAATCCTATAAATCTGAAATGAAAGAACTGTTATTCCACTGGGCACCACTTGGTATTTTACTCACAAGCAGAGGTTACCTGATACATTCTACGAAAGAGTTAGAAATTTGAAAACACTCACAATGTTTAAGATATATCTTAAACTGTAGTGGTCTAAATATCATAAAGGAAGAAATTAATGCAAGCTGCATGGGCTGCTACCTATTCAGATGGAAAAGGTCTTTCTTCAATCAAATTTTATGATAGGACTACATATGGCAACTGCTTGATGTGTCAAAATAACTTTGCATTCAGTATGACAAAGGTCTCAAACACAGATACGGAATGAGAAACATTTAGGAGGAAAAAAAAATTAGAAGACTAAAGGAAAATTTAAGAAGTAGCATTTCTTTCATTACCATGAAAGAGAACGTTCAGGACAAATGAAACAGATTTCGTTCATTCCCACTACAGGAGTAAATCTTCACAAAAGTCTAAAATGCAAAGTTACAGATTCATAAGGCAGAATTTCCAGCTATATGGAGAAATCTCAAGTCAGTATTTCAGATCTGAAGAAAGCAGCGGACTGGTTTCTGTTCTGTGCCACTAACAAATACTGCACACCTTGGCATGAGTGACTCCAGAGCTACTTTAAATTAAAAGAAAAAAAAAAAAAGACGACAAGTATAGCTAGGAGGAATAAGGCAGCAATTGGGACTGCGGATGAACTAGCCAACACAGAAATTCCTCTTCAGTGTCATCTGTGATTTATGAAGGGCAAATGGTTATTCATGTTGAAAGTTAATAGTTGAATAACACACAATGGGTGTGCTTGTACTAAACCCAAAGATCTAAGTTTTAAGCAATGCTCTTTTAAAAGAAGATTGCTTTAAATCAAACATCACAAAAACATTCTCCTTCCAAGACTGCTCAAGCGAAGATGTACCACCTGTCAACTCAAAATTCTGAGTAAGGAAATTATCAATACCATGGCTCACAAAATGAATGGGAGCCTTCCTTCTTCCGACTCTGCTACAGATTCTGCACTGTTCAACAGCACGGCGTGCTCACACTGGGGCTCCTCTCTCAAATCACTGGTTTGTTTTCAATCACCTAGCCATTTGTTTTCATAAAACATATACGAACTTGAGATTATCCAATTCTCTTTTTCAGTCATGTTCAAAATCTATCACTTACAGCACTCCCTTCTCTCTAGGAAATTATGCCAAAACTCAATTACAATACAGCGATGTTAACAACACAACTATGGTTTTTAAAAAGTATGAACAGAACTTGATCAGTGGGTCTCAGACCTCCATCTCCTGCGCCCAGCCCAAAGCAACAACCAGATACAGAGAGCAAAAACAATTTGCGAAGGATCAAAATGATATTTGGAAATAACTTTGAAGACAAATCCTCTCCTAAAGGGACTCTCTTTAACTGAAAGCACTTAATGAGCCTTGTCACAGTAGGGTTCTGTGTTGTGACGGGTCCATACTAATCAGATGGATGCTGACATGGCCGCTATTCCAATCCAGTGAAGCATATTCAAAATTCCATACATCAGTGGTTGCACTCCAACTAATTTATTAATAAGTGATAGCACTTTATTGAAACCCTGTCTTTGGATACAAGAGTTGTACTGTTGGGGCTGATGTATCAAGACTGTAAATCTTCTATTACCACTGCTAAAAAATCACTGACCTAAAAATGCTTTCCTCTGTAGTTCCAAGCCCATTAGCGTCTGTTTGAAGATTCAGGTGGAAGAATTCCCCAAATGAAAATTTACTTCTTGTCAAATCCACTAATTGTGACAGAACACATGGGTCATTAAAATCTCCCACTTGATGCTGCTGGAGTTGTTGGGGGGTTTTGTAAAGGAGATACTTAAAAGAAGAATTCTCTTATTTAAAAGTCTGATGATGTCAAGTGGCATCTGATTCAGAGACATGCAAAATAAACTTGCTTTTTAATCAATGAACTCATTCTGTACTACAGTAACAGCTGAAGTTGAAACACTGTGCATAATAGTTCTGCTGATTGTGGAATTGGACTGAACCAGGCTCACTGAACACTAGATACCATAACAGAGTACACTGCTGAAACTGGTGAAAAATACATCTCCTGCAACAGATGACAGCCGGTAACAAACAGGATGCAACTTTCCACCAACTTTACACACACCTTCCTCCTATGCGGGTACTGTGCATGAAAGGTGGAAAGATACTACTTCAGCTGCAATGCTACATGCAGACCTTCCAGTTTTGTTTCACTTTTAACAGGGCCTCAGTACTTCATCAGATCACATGTGGCCTTTGACAATTTGACATCTGTTATTCAAAATCACCAGATTTTACTAATAGAGGAGGGAAATCACTTCATCATACATTTTTTATGAGAATCTGCTATCAATGTACTTCTCTCAAGGTCTGTATTATTGTATTTGTGTGTCATGAAGACCATACAAAACAAGGGAAAATATAAGGCTGTCAAGAACTAAGTTTCATTATCTGAAGCTATCCGGAAATTTGTTTCTTAGTGGGAAGTTAGAGATTCTTTTGCTGTATTTAGCTGACTGTTTTAACAGTGTAATTCTCAGAACTCGAAAGACAGAATTTGCTTGCTTTGAGCCCATGCCCAAACCCGAGAGCCCTCACACCCTCCCGCAGTCATTAACACTTATTTGAGCTTTGGAACATTTCACATATGTTTACCATGGACTCCAAAGCATGAAACTAGCACTGCTTTATGAGCAAGTGATCTACACGAGGATAAAATAGAATCCTGGTTTTCATAGGTCCATGTCAAGGTAATCACAATCTTCACATCTATTCTCTCAATGTTGAAGTCAACTAAAAATTAAAAGTAATGGGCAAGAACTCTCCAAGAATGACATTTTCAATTTTTTTTTCCCTGTTGTAACAGTAATGATTTTTCAATGCCACTGCTGTTCATGAATTTCAGAACAGTTTCTGGATCCAGGATTTGAACAGATGTGGTACTGGCAAAATGCTTCACAGATTCCCCCCCAGCCTCCCGTCCCTTTTTTTAACTAGAGAGAACTAAACTGTTTATAGCAAGAAATAGGAGGCAGCAAGGGAGATCACAAAAATAGAAGAGGCTGCTCTCAATTAGGGATCTCCCCAGAGGACTTTTGTTCTGACCAGGTGTTTAGAACTGCTTCTCTTTGCTATTGTTATTAGCTTTCCTCTGAAAGAGGGATAGAATTTTTCATTTATTTTCTCCAGTCATAAAAACCAGCACATTAATGCTGAAATATAGATACACAGAAAGTCTTTGAGAGACTTTGGACAAGGCCCCAGTATTACAGCAGGGAACTTCCACGAAGCACCAAAGACGACATTTTTGAATACAGGTTCAGAAACCATGATGTAAGTTTTCAAGAACCATGTTCACAACAGGAAGACTAAGGTAAGAGATCTGGGAGTGCTTCATATGCTTCATCATATGGAACCAGACTGTTACCCTCCTCTCTTCAAAACCAATCACATACTACACAGACTTCAGTATAATAGCTTTTACCATAAGAGCATAGATCTATGTTAGGCTTCAAGGAGGGGGAGGAGGGGGGAAGCGAGGAAAAATAAGAAAAAAAAAAAGGAGTCAAGCACTTCTAATTTACTTGGAAATAAAGCTGCCATGTGGACAACCTATTTCAGTAACCTCATTAAAGAACAGCAGTATAAAAGCTCAGAAAAATCTTAAATTTATGTTCACGGAGGTATAAATAAGGAAAAAAAGGAAAATGAAGGCTAAAGTAATTCTATAATTTAACTTATTTAGAAAAAACATTGAGAATTTTAATAATTTGCTATTTTAAATATCACTAATTTCAAAGACCTCCCTCAATCCAGAGGTAAAAGCAGCGTTGGAAGAAAATTTCTCTGAAAACAGGCTTGTGTGTTAGAAATGCTGTCCTGTATGCATAGCGATGCCAACATCAACTTACATTTCACATTTGAGACATGCATAGAAGAACCCTCTTCTCTGCTCACTTCACAATTAGCCTGGAGTTTTGCTGTTTCTTAAGGACAATATAAATCCATACAAACATTTACTCCATCAGTGAATATGTAATGCAAATCATTTATCTCATCAATAACCCTCATTTATGTAATCAGAGAATCATTTGAAAGCCTATTTTAAATAAAGAAAATTCCCAATATTTTCATTTCAAGTCAATACTTTTACTCTAGCTCCTTGCATCTCACTTTGAGCAAAAAATTTCCCTGAATGTGCACAGTGCAACCATAGTGAAACCAACTTCAGGAAAACATGCTACTGCTCTGCAAGGAATGTGTTCTCCTACATGAATGATGTTTCCAAGACAAAGACTGAGACCTCATCGAAATATACTCTTAAGCATCTTACCTGCTTTGTCATTTGCCAAACACAGTCAATGAACTGAAGGAAAATGGGAGATCTGTCGGCATCAGCATGATCATCATCTCCATGTCCTACTCGCTGAAAGTCAGAACAAACTTGTCATTTCAGTCTGGTGTATTTACAGCACCATTCCATCACTTTAAAGCTGAGTAACTCTTAAATATGTTCCAATAGTGAACAAGACAAGCAAATCTTCCATAATGCTAACCTGTAACCTACTAAAAATGCATCCCAATATTCACTCATGGACATGCCTTTGCTGTTGAGCAAAGCTGGAAAGACACTTGGCCAACAGAGCTGTGCCAGCTGTTTCCCTGTCTTTCACTGCACAGCCATTTATTTCTACCAGTGGGTCAAACTGGTAGGTATTTACTAAGGCTGTACTGAAACAATGATTATTCCAAATCCACCTGCCATAACTACATGTCATTTATCCTAAACCTTCTTAGAGTCAGAACACACAAAATGTCATAATAATTTATGCCCTAATTTCCCACTAGCCCATGTGTTAAATAAATACTTCAACCTTAAATCAGAGTAATGGTTCCAGCAATTTTACCTTCTAGACACCTTAATTGTTTTTCTTGTTTCTCCATTCATAAGACTGTTAAAGATGCAGCAATGTGTTACAATCCCTCTTCCTTGTAAAAAAGCCATGTGTTTTTTTTGTTAACCATCATGCTCAAGCCACCTAATTCTTATTTACTTTATATTATATCTCACACACAGATTTCTTGTTAAAAATGAACAGGTCACAATTCTCTAACACACTCACACCATTAAAAGAAGCACACCAAAGATAATAGCTGAAATGCAGCGGAATACTGTGAGAAAACATGCCATTCCAAATAAAAGCCGTGAAGGTGACAAACCGCTCACTATGTTTCAGCTTACCATTGCAAATCGGTGTCCAAAACTTATCCATTCTTTCTCTATAAGAACTTCAAACCCCTTGATAGTTCTGTAATAGCTGTCCAGCATAAGCATAGCTAGTGCGGTAAGCTGTGCAGTTCGATCCCAGCCATCACTGCAATGTACCACTACGGATGTTTTACCAGATTCAATTCTGTCCGCAATTCTTACTGCTCCGGCAAGAAGCATCTTAAATAAACAAAAACAAACAAATATGTAAATACTTACCAAAACTCTACCACAAATAAAGAGTTCTAATTTTATACTCTTAAGGTTAATATATTTTAAAATTTCAGATTAATTACATAATCATCTGGATGACATTGCTTTAAATTAGAGATTTCCAAATGGTGGTATACATACTCTTAGAGGTATAAAAACTGCGTGCACTCTGTTGTCCAGGAGACAGTTCTTACCAGCTCTCCACTATTAGCAGCAGATAGCAAAAGAACCTAGGAATCCCTTCTTTAAATTAAATCTGAAATTCTGTATTATGATGAAAAGACAGAAATACCGTAACCTATTCCAAAGGCTGAAGGTTCAATCTTCCAAAAGTTAATTTTCACAGTAATCAGTGACTCCTTCTTCCTCAGCTTTCAGTCCTCTAAATTTCTACTAAGTTCAGAGAAAGGGACAAACCACCCAGCTAATCTAAACCGAAACACAACCCAAACAAACCCAGAAACCCCTGGCTGGGAGCCTGTGCTGATCTGTTGATGCATGAAGCATACATTGTATTCAGCCCACGAGCAGACCATCAATAGCGTGGGATTCAGAAGCGTGCTGGAGACCAAAGGACAGAGATGGCACCGGAGTTAGATCACCTGTGCAAACTTGTTATTCTTCTCCCCCACAAAAAACTCCTCTTGTTCTCTTACACTACTCTGCGGTTCTTTACAAATTCGAATAATCTCTCTCCTGTGAAGATTTGTCTCTGTAACACGACCTGTCACGGCACGGAAGCATATGTGAAAAAAAACAGCCACTAGACTAGAACCACAGGAGAAATTCCTATTCTGCATTCCCACATCAGAAAATGGAATCTTGCAAAATACTTGCATTTTTCCCTTCCCAGGCATGTAAAACGTCTTCTGGGAAGTAGGAAAGCCAGTATCCACTGGAGAAGCTCTGCACAAGACCCGTCTTGAAAGCTGTTTCAAGAATCATACTTCAGAGACAATTTTCATTGATTATATCCTTCACTGATTGTATGTTTTACGGTAAAACTGAAGGATGCCAGGACGGAAATATCACGAAGCAATACAAAAGCTTCTATGGGAGAGCAGAGTTTGTGGTCTGAACTAGTTAATTGCCAATTACTTCAGTTACAAAGCTCTACTGCACTAAAAAAGTGCAAATATTAAAATAGTTTGGTCTTCAATAAAAGCAGAAAACTAATCTATGTAACATACAGGTATGCAATAGCTTGCTCTAAATTGTCCTAAAGAGAACACAGCTGCCTCTGAAGGAGCACAGCTGAAAATACAAGGGTAGAACAGGTGCAGGCAATAAGCAGAGAATGGGAGACAGGAAACACAGATACTATTAATTCAGTAAATACCAGTGGAGTCGGTGAAGCATTTTACTCTACTTCGGACAAAAGCCTTTAGAAAACAGCTTCCTCCACAAACTACTATTATTATTTCTTTACAGATGTTTCAAAATTTAACAACCATCACAGTAGTTCAGTTACAGCTCCTAACGAATAACTGGCTTTGGATGGGTTTAGAAAAATAGAATTGGTTTAAAAATAATTAATAGCACAAGTTCTACCCTGAAAGACAGAAAATACCCTGGAGGGCACAAGGAAATATCCTGAGTGTGGAGACAGCACCAAGTGACTCTACTCCCGTTGCTCCTACGGCCTTCACACACACAGAACATTACTGGTGCCTCCCCAGATACTCCTGGATCATCTTCAAGGTGCTGTGGGTGCCCAGTGCTAGGGAGGTGAATTTCCAGTAATGCATCGTATTAAACTGGGACACAATCAAACTGGTCTGAGCCCAGAAAACAGAAGATGCATTAGAGTAAAGCTGTGGATTTGTTAATTGCTATTACAAGCCAAATCTAATAGGCAAGGAAGGCAGGCAATTCTCGGATGATATCTCCCTGTGCTTTTACCAACACCGTTAACACAGTACTGGCAGCTTTTAAGAAATCAGACTGCAGTTTGTGCTGTCAATACCGTAACGTGAAGCACCATGTAAGGGACAGACTCATGAAGAATGTTACAAGTGTGTCAACTCTTCAAAATAATTCAAATGAAATTTCAAATTGGTATGCTAGTGTCATCTGCGCAACAGTGGTACCAAAGTCCACTTCTGACACCGTCTAAGCCCGGGAACCCCACTGAAGTCAATGTCAATGAAGGGTGACCACTAGCCCAAACAACTCTACTTTTAAAAATAGAGTATTGTATTTAAGGCCAGGCTGACAAGAAAAGCTTGCCAGCTACTCAGATTCCCAAATTTGTTTGAAATAGTCCAACTTCACGAGAACAAGAAAATTAAACTGTTTCCAAAAGATCATTAAATTTGTTTAATTCTTAATTTAAGTGTTTGCTCCCTCTACTGGTTCTCCTGCAGCAGTCAGCAAGCACAAGTTAATGGAAGAGTAAAACTAATGAACAATCCCAGGCATGTTTTGCCTGAGTGACATTTGAGCTGGTTGATAATAAAACAAATTCCACTCCATCCATATTTATCATGAATAGAGGAGTGAATGTGGTAATGACATAATCTATTCTGAAAGCATTTCAGAGGTTAGTGAAACAGACTGTAAAACTGAGTGGTAGTGATTTATTTTAATATTATGTTAAATAATAGAGCAGATTATAACCCGGTAGAGCACTGACTATAAACAGCCCATGAAAATGTAGGTGCTCGACACATGAACACTAACATTGAATTGAAGGAGGGAAGGATGAGAAAGACTGCAGAATTTACAGTCAGGTCTTTCTGGCAGTTGTTCAAATGCAATCTGAAGTTCCCAGGGCATTCTTCCAAAAAGCAGGGATAACCCTGGACTGCTCACAAGCATTCCCTCTCAACAAAATAAAACACTGCCCAACACTAAACACGACACTGTGCTATGAGGAATTAACTCATTATCTACCAATACATAAAACTGGTAATACAAAGTTGTTGTGGAATGCTTAAAATGCTGTGTTCTAATGGCCATTTAAAAACAAAGCTTTTTTACAAGATTACCCTGATCAAAGCAACGTGCTTAAATCTAGACACTATTTTAATAATATTTTCAGAAATGTAAGTTAAAAACATAGTTTAAAAAAACAATTGATTTTTCACATAAAAAATATTTTACCCTTATATATTCCAGCCAGTGTGTGGAGTCCACATTTGATAACCACCGAGTCTCATCAATAGTAGGATAAACTATTTCTTTAAGTTTACGCAGGGATTCTCTCATTACGTGTATATTATGAATTTCCAGAAAGACCAGCTCCGCATTTGGGTAGGCACTTTCACTTTCATATCCTCCACCTTTTGCCTGTCATTCAAAAAGTAAAAACAGATGAAGAAAAGAGCATGTACAGGACTTCGGTAGAAGGCTGAAAGAGTTATTTTGGTCAGGTTTCAGGATTTTCAGAAAGAAAGGATTATTTTAGCACTAATAATAACATACTTTTTTGGCTTTTGTTTTTCTAAGAAGCACTAGGGTATTTTTTTTAGGTGAAAGAAATTCTAGTTGTAACAGGCTACATTTGATAATACATCCATATACCTTCCCCTTTTTGCTACCGAAACTTTTGGTCTTCTGTGGGCTTTACTGCATCATTTCTCGGCTGCGTCTTCATGCTGCTTTCAATTCCTGCCGGCCTTTCCAAAACGCTACAAGCAACTTACCTTCCTTCCCATGCCCTCTTTAGAGACCCTTGTTTATTTCTTATCAGCATCAAGCTCTCCTCATCCTCATCTCTTACTCAATCTTCAGCCTTGTAAGAAAGACAAAACTACTAATGCTAGTTATGACACCAACCTACCTTGTTTGTATCTGCAACACTATTCTGTCTGGCATCAAAGATGATAAGTTTATGTGACTGAGCATTGGCATCCATTATTGTCTGCAAGTATTTTTCATCTTCTTTGCAACGCTTATCATTTGGGCCTACTGATGGCTGACTGCATCGTGTTATTGTTGCTTGGCTCTCAGGATGAATCCAGGATAACACCTGGAATAAAAGAAAATTATTTTAGCTTACTATACTGCTATAAAAGCAGCAGGCCAGAATGCAATTACACAATCACACTGCCTACATGGCAGTATTTCCTGGCAAATCAACAAATGCAAATTTAAGGACAAGCTGATGCAAACCCATATTGACAGCACACTAGCACTGCTCATCCCAAAACAGAGCTTGAAATACAAAGTGATTCTGAACATCTTAGCTTTTATTTTTAATAAAAACTAAACCTGCTATTGCATCTTACTAATTAGAAAAAAAAGAACAATGGAGGAAGAAAAACTATTTCCATGTAGAAGTCTGTGGACCTGTACACTACTTGCTAAGCACATCTACAGCATAAAAACTGCCTCCATCTGACACACTTCAGTGGGTTCTTCTGCTACCTGCAAGGCTTGTCTATTCTCAAGAAACGCAATATAGCTGTAACACATTCCACACCACATCAGAACACAAGCTAATGTGAATTAGCATCAGATACCACTGGGGCTTAGAAGTGTTAACTCCAAACAAAAATTCATGACACAGCACAATAACCAAACAACTAACTCACATTTGTGTTGCTCTCTTCAGTTCTAAACCCATCAAGCTTAATTCTTCTTTTTTTGCTCCCCCCCCCCCCAACTCCAATAATTTCTTACAAGTTCCTAATTTATAGAGCACTTATATCTCCTTGCAAAAGTTTCACTTACTGGAACTCTGCCTTTTGCTCTAAATGCTGCCACTTTTGAGAGGTCATCATCCTTTACGCTGGTTGGCACAACAAGAACAGCAGGGTATGTATCACAAAGCTCATAGGTGCTGTTAATTTTGGATATTTTCCAACTCTCATTGGGCAAGCCCTGTATGAAAGCAAAACATTTGTGTGGCTTTCAGGTTAGACCTTTAGATACCCGAGTTTGGGGCGAGGAAAATTTCTGTCTGTTATGTACTTTTTTTTAAAGAAGTGTACCCACATTATTATTTTAGATAAGCTAAAAACTTTAGGTCTTCATACTGAACCATAAACCAAAACACTGAGAGTCCTTCGTATTTGTCATCTTTAAACCTGATATGCAAAATAACCATTTGAATAGGTTGCACACTCGGGTAAAAAGTGATCATATAGTGAAATAAAAACACTTTTGCAACTAGGAAACTGTAGATTTACGATGACAAACTATGGTTACTCTTCCATTTAATGCTGCTTATTCAAAACGAAACTTTTTGCAAAGCCTATAGTTTCTAGGAACAGCACTTGGAAAATGCGGAATTAAGAACATCTGTTAAGATAGACCAGTTTGCTCAAGTACTCATGTTGTCTCCATCAACTTTAGCAGGCGCTCAACACTCTCAGTGTCAGGCCACTTGCATTTTATTATCTAAACATGAGATCTAGACAGTCTCAGCATGTAGCCAGAGCTAAAAATTGTTAGTTTTCTACAATACATTTTTCTAGTTTAAGTGGCTTTGGGGGAGATGGAAAAAAACAATACACCAAGTACTTACCTGCCTCTTATATTCTGCCATTGGGTCATACACTTTCCAGCCATTAATAGCAAACTTTTCTTTATAGCTGAATGCAAAAAGAGGCTAAAGACAACACAGGAAAGGCATAAATTAGCCTAATAGGCTGTATGCATATTAAGCTCCAAAACAGTGAACCTTCTAGTATTTCAAATGTAACACTTCTAAAACTCTTTAACACCAAACATAAAACACTCAGTTAAGACTGGACAACACTGTGCTAGAAAGAAAATGAAAATTAAGTTTCCTCCTTCAAGTATATGCTAGGTAATTAACAAGAACAAGAGAGGAAACAGTCAGAGAGAACTGAAGTTACTTGCCTGCGATCATACAACACATCAATGGCAAAGCCAGGATGAGGAAATTGGTCTCCTGCCTCCCAATCAGTTCCTTATCCAAACATGCCAATGAAATAGCATTCTGCAGCTAACTAATAATAAGACTAATTTTACCTATTTGTTGTTTCAGACAGAACTTCTAGACTGAATGATCTACTGCAGAAAATAAGGGTCAATACATACATATTTTTAATTAGCAACATTAGGCAAATCTAGATCTCAAGGGTTATGTACAAATTAATTAACTTCACCGATGGCAGGACACAGCACGATGTTTTATGAATTAATGCAGAAAGAAAACAGGGTGAGAATAGCTTGCCCGCGCTGTAACAGATTTTACGAATCAACATCTCAATGTTTGTTACACAGCCCTTGCATTTCCCCACCTACACTTTCCAAAACAAGGAGAGCCAGTGACAGCCTTCTCTACATCTTCTGACTTACCAGCCCATTAGAAACAGGAAACGCACGTGTCACAAGGTTTTCAAAAATCTCCAATCTGTTCTGTTCTTCCTGTTTGTAGGCCAGCCGCAAATTTCTCATATCCTGTCAAAAATAAGTTACACTATTTTACCCTACGATGAATTAAAAAAAAGAAGCAGTTATAAGAAACTGGATGGAAGGAAGGCATGTATGTAGCTCTAAGTCACTGACATCATCTAACCCACATTAGAACAGAGCTCTGTAAGTGTTCATATCAGTTGACTAGGATCGTCTTGAGAGTTTCTAGATATCATAAAAATAGCCATTTTCCCTCTGAATTCACTCTTGAGACAAAAGGCAGAAGTGTTTAAGACTGCAAGTATCCTAAGAGGAATTGAAATCTATTACCTAAATGAAGCAGGGCTCAAATACAGGGAACTGATCAGACAGAAAAACAGCACATGTGCATGCAGATTCCTCTTACGGAAAAACAAAACGAAAATACTTTAATATGAATATATCTCTACCATGCCATACCTTGCAAACTATTTCTATACCACATGAGTTGTCTCCATGGCTCTGTACTCCAATTTTTTCAACTCTGCTTATGACTCCAAGGGGAACATCAACAACAAAAGGTGGATCCTGAAATTTGTACGTAAAACAAATGAATTTTGTTACAAGAGGAGGAACACAAACTAGTATTATTCATGTGTGTTTCATGAGAGTAAACTACAATTCCTGCTTAATACATTGCTGTGGAACATCATACTTCACTTACACCGAATTTGTCACCTTCTGAAACCACCTTCAGCAACATTCCTACCTGAAACAACATGCAGACAGATCGCGAAGTCTTACCCTTTCAACACTTTTGATATACATTCTGAAGTCCGTCACTGTTAGCGTACCACTGACTGCTCCCATAAATGGACAGATATACATAACATCTTTAGCTGGAAAACAGACCAATTAAAGCTTTGTTTTACTATTGTAGACATTTCTTCCATAAAAATCTATTTCCATTTAAAAACAGCAAGATTTTTGCAATTCCGTAAGATTGTGATGCTTGACCTCTAGAGGAAAGCCCACCCTTCAGATGCTGGCGGGACTGAAAGAGCTGTCTTTATCTCAACAATGAAAACAACCCAATTCCTCAGTCCCACTGCTGCTCAGCAACTGCTGAGCAACGGGGCTGGGCTCAGCTAGCGAGGGCTGCAGTGAATGCAGGCAGGTAACAAAGTGCAGCACCCTGCTGGTATTCTTGGCTGCAGGTGGCTCTGGTCCCTGCCCTGAGGTGTAAAGCACCCACACTCACCTCAGAGAGAGCGCCCAAACGGGCAATTACTGATGTGTACGCAACTGACCTCCAAATAATTCAGTTATATGCCCATATCGTAATTTTCACTTTTATTTGAAAGAGCTACTATTCCTTTCCAGCCAAGTTCTGTACTACTAACACAGAGCTTGTCATCACAGGCCAAAGTGAAATAAATCTCATTAAGAACTGGAAACTAAGCTTTCCATAACTTCATCTTCTTTGCTATCACAGTTTTGAAGCTTTTGATTCTACGACGTATCCTTGGCATCCGCAAGCAGAAATGCAACCCATACACCTATATCGAACAAACTAACCCTTGAAAAAAAATCATTTATCTATATGGAGCAAGCCATCCTCTGGAACCAATTTCTCCTTCTTACATTTGGATTTAAAATACAAAGAAAAGAAATCCATATCAAATCAGCTAATTTAAAGTGGCATTAAATTAAAATAACAAAAGTCAAAAGGAAATAATATTCTGTTTTTAAATAAATAAATAATATTCTGTTTTTAAATAAATAAACATAATAAAATAGTATTCAGCGTGGTACTCAATAGTATGCTTACCAATAACTTTGATTGATTCTCCAGGAAAAAGTGGAGCCTCTTCCATCTGCGCCAGTTTGTTTCCATCCCGCAGTGCCTGGCAGAAATCCAAAACCATGAGTAAATCTCACTTTCCATCTGTACCACATCGATACACTTTGATGCAAACTGCTTTTACTACCAGATTACTGAAACACAAGTAGTGTATCTTTTTTTACAAGGCACAACTGTATTAAACAGTACCATAGTAAAAAAACCACCAAACACACAACTCAGTATTATAAATCTTACACAAACATACATGTTAGTAACATATTAGTAATAAAGCATTTCTGCAACAATTAGTTTTACATGCTAGCTACATACAGCATACAAAAATATGAACAATAACATCAGCCCGCACTGCAATTAATGATTTGTTAGTATTTTGCTAAATGCAGGTATTATTTGAGGTATTTTGTCTACTTGAGAACATTTTAAAGCTCAAATTTTTTTCTGTTCTTAATGCTGTTTATTTAATACTTGAGTATTTTCATCGGAGAGAATTATATGGCAGAGGCTTTATTTATTTAACATTTTAACTTTGTATTTTTGACAGCAAAAAGTCAGAAGCACCCCATAATGCTGTATTTCAATCAATACCCTACTGAGAGTGCCATAGGTTATGGAAGAGGTCCATTACAGGAATTTCGGATCCAGAAGTTCAGATTAAGAATAAAGTAGTAAAGAAATACAGAAGAACAATTAGCAATTTTAAGGTAAGGACTAGTTCCATAAATTTTCATCTAGGTAAATGGCTTCATTCCTGAGTGATACAAGGTTGATCTTTTGGGTCCATTGTTGGCGGCTAAGACTTACAACCTACTAAAAATTTTAATTAAGAATAAAAGGGTTTGCAGGACTTTTAAGGACCATGTGAGAAAGTGATCTCTATCAGGTCAACATCATGAGATAATAAGGTTTCAGTTTTTTACATCCTAAAGTGAGAATAAACATAACGGGCTACGTTACAGTAAACAACTCTTCCCCTGTATTACAGCTCTGTTCCACACACAAATAATTGCTAGGATCTGTCTACCTCCAAACAAACTACCCCAAGCCCTCACAAATAAGTAATTTCCAAAGATATTTAAATTGATCACTGGCTTTAGATTTTCTTGGAAACTAACTGAATTTTACATTCAGCGCCCAACCACAAAAGATGATGTGTAGAGAATTAGCCAATACTTACAAACTTCGAAGGACGGATGCGCTCTGCCAAACAAGGGCTCACGTGCAGTATTACATTTTAGAGTACATGGCATACACGAAAACCCTACCTAGCACACAACCAGCTGACACACTAAATGACTTCTATGGATTCTCTTGCACTAGAAATACAAGATTTGTACCTACTGTATGAGTACCAATATATAGTACCTTGCTACACAATTAATGAATGAAAGATGAGTAAACTTGCCACCTGCTCAGGTTCTGCTTCAGAATGATAGCCATTGTGTCCATCCTGAATCTCCTGCATTGCACGAGGCAGTAGTAGGGCAAGAGAGAGGTAACAGGAAAAAACATGCAGACAACAGGTGAAAGGACAGAATCTTTTCTTGTTTCCCTCTCCTTAAAAAGACAGCATATACTTTAACTCCAGGTTAGCTACTCAAAATCTTCCACTTCTGGCACAAACTACTTTCTATAAAAAGGAATCCAAGCCATTAGTGCTTTCCTTTTAATGTTCTTTGGCACAACGCAGAATGAAAAATTTACTCCCTTTCTCACAAAAGAGTCAGTGCTGGTAGATAAGAACATAAAAGTATGTACTGTCTTTTTAAGACAAACAACCTTCTAGTGAAGAAAATTCATTCAAAGTATGCCACATGCTTATCAACAGAAGAAACTGAGTACAGCTTGCAATGGCAGCATTACGGGAAAATTCATGCAATCTTTCAAGGAAAAAATAGGTCGACATCAAATAGAAGTATCTAGACAATCTAGAAAATGCTTTACTGTGTAAACCACATTTTAACTGGACTTTCAGTTTTATGGTTTCACATATTTTTCCAGCAACTTCTGTGCTGTTGCTGGAAACTTAGTCAGTACCTTTACAGAACATTAAAATTACTCCTCAGAGCCAAATTGGCAAACAGATCACATTTTTACGTAATTTATTTTTGCATCATATTGGCAGCAAATCCTGAATATTAACTAAATGTCTTTAATAAACATAAGGTCCCTACGCACTCCAGACAGAAGCACAAATGTCACAGGGTCACATGAAGTAATTGTTTTAATACATTCAATGTCACAGGGTCACATGAAGTTATTGTTTTAATACGTTCAGCCAGAATTGTTCTTCCGTCTTCTTCATTAACTGCAGAGAAGTTGTGTTCATGACAGTCTATTCTTCCCAGTTCACATGCAAAGAACTTCTCACTTGATAGACTGCTAAACCAGCCTCAGTCTAAATTTACAAACGTTTGCTAAAGTAAATTTTTCTTTTTATAGTGTTTCTACAGAACCCTCAAAAAAGAAAAACTTAGAAGGACTTCAGATATCTTCAGATAATTTGAACCCTATATGAATTTAAAAAGTTATAGTTAATTAAAAACCCCTTTCAAATTATAAAGGACTCCTAACTTTTATGTATTGGTGGAACTCTGTTAAATGGAAATTATTTAAATTTCAGACCACAAAAATGTTGTTTCTGAAATGAAGCAAAGTAGATATTGTGATCTCTGGAAGAAAACCAGAAGAACAATCAGCAAATACACCAAGATTTTAAATAAATGAAAGAGAGAGAAGCACAGCAGATCATTCAAAGATCAAAGCCTTTACAAAGAACTATGAAAAACTGAATGAAAACAACCAATTTTTGTTACTCAACCCAGACCAATTATTTCAAGAGCTATCAAAAAAAAAAAAAAAAAAAAAAAAAA
>Ga0065711_1003099_pt1 | contig 29754 bp, 15 predicted proteins | sample Hoacrofraction12_FD_59098 | JGI IMG/M metagenome (GOLD analysis project Ga0065711, IMG submission 59098) | Hoatzin crop microbial communities from Cojedes, Venezuela - Epithelial fraction 12 v2 (version 2) | ecosystem: Host-associated > Birds > Digestive system > Esophagus > Crop | place... | reverse complement strand
CAGATCAGGGACCGCTCTCAGTTAAATACTAGCCCTAAAAAAAAAAAAAAAAAAAAAGATTAGTGCTAGCATCAGTGGAAGAGTAGGAATGCACAGCTTGGGCTGTGGCAGGGGAAAGCAAGTCAGTTTATGGCATAGGAGAAAGAAGAAACACCCTGCTTAGTTGTAGAGTTGTAGGGCAGACTTAAATCGTCTTAAACTGACTGAATCTGGAAAACCAATGATGCTTTTAGAAAAAGTCCCGTAGATCTTTTAAACTGATCAAAATGGTACTGACCATCTTCTGCCAGCTGCCTTATTGTCAGTAGTTCCAAACAGCTATGATGGGTGACGCACACAGTAAGTGACCGCTGTGAGCTGCATGACGTATGGTGCACTTGTGTTGCCCATTTTTCGATCCCTCTCCCTCTCCTTTCTAATGAAACAGATCCAACCTTTGTTTTTCAGAGATCATTCAGTATTGTATCATTCTTTATGGGACCACCAGTTCCAGACCTTCACACATTTTCCATTCTGTTATCACAAACTGACCATTACAACACGTATACACAAAGACTGCAGTGAGAATTTTGCATGTAGAGTAATGTCCAAATTAGCTCCTTCTTTAGGTGACAAAAGAGCAGCTGTATTATATAAGCTCTAAAAATAAAGGAAAAAAATAATATTGACAGCTGACATTTACTATATAGAACTTGCATAAAAGCACTGAACAAAACACTGTGAGGTTGTTTTCCCAATGGTGACATATTCACGAATTTTGCACACAAAATACTTTTGAAGTCAAATGGCCACAGCATATCTCTTTAACTACATCCTGTTTGTTTTTCTAAATGTCCCCTTTTTTCAATTTGTCACACTTCAATTTAAGGAAACTTTATCTTTCACAGTATAGAATTGGTAATTTTGATTCCCCAAGCAACATTGCACACTTCAGTTTAATTGAAAAGATACCACCCACACCTCTAAGTCAAGAGTTACAGCATCAGCTGGGGCTAGAAGAGTGTCTCTGAGAAATATCCCTACACGCACGCCCTGTTCTTACGCTCTTCCCTAGGCATCTGCTAATGGACGCTGGCAGATCAAGGTGAGTCTCACCAGACAGATGCTGAATGGCTTTGTTGTATTTCCTGGAAAAGGGCTGTGGAGTACAGTTTTTGTTATCAGGTAGGAAAGTAGTAACAGCATGGTAATTATAGCCAAAGGGCTGAATTCACCCTCAGCTCAATTTATTTTTATAGACTTACACCGAGGAGTGACCAAAACTCAGCAAAATCATCCAATTTAATCATCTTGATGCAAAGCTCATAAAAAAGCATTTGAAATATCCAGACTATATGCTGGTCTTACAAAACAAATACACCCCCCCCCTTACAGAATGTTGCATTTTTGTTACCATTTTTTTTCTTAAGAGCTTACTTTATGTGGCCTCGCCAAAAAAAGACACTTGTTAATACGTAAACAGTAATATAATAAAAAAGAGAGATGTGTGGAACATAATTATTATTAAAAGCTGCTTATCTGTTTCCTTTTTGATCTAAACAAAGTGGTATAGCAGCACTAAATCCAGTACGCTCGCCATGTTCTGTTCTCTTGCTAGCTAAGTTTACGATTAACATCAACAGAAATTTTAGCTTTTGTGTAAACAATTAGGGGAGGAAATGCCTGCCTCTGCATTAACCAGAAACACAAGCGTGATATGCAGCTAGCAAAATAGCAGTCTAAGAACTGATTTTTATCTAGTCGACATCCTGTCCTGGAGGTGAAATGCACTCGGCGCCGTGAGACAGGCTGGGTAAGGAGCAAACACCGCTCTATACTCCCCGACAAAAACGGACTGCGAGTGTAGCACTTCAACTAGAAGAAGAGATTACATTTTAAAAAGCACAGTGCAAGTAGCCTTATACAACAGTTGTATGTGAGAAAGATGCCAAGCATCTGCAGAACAAACAAAACAAATAAAAAACCCTCTTAAGTATCTTTTTTAAGGTGGACTCAGTGTAAGTGGTACAATTTATTCAAATTATTTTTCAAGTTTTTTACTCGGAAAAATTATACATACGTTAAAAGCCTGCTCTAGTTTGATGATCACTGCATGGTGCAGCAGGCCCAAAAATTGCTGCCGTGTCATTGACATCAAGCGGGAGTAGCCATCAAATCCACAGGGATTTATTCCAGAGTGACATCACTTTAACTGAAAATGAAATTTAGTCCTGTGTAGAAGCAGGAAATCCTTCACATGCCTTTCTGAGAGCCTTTGCTCTAGATTTAAAAAAAATATGTATAATTCTGAGGAATAAGAACACCTTTTACAGAGGGGGGAAAAAAAACCTAGCAAAAACCTCAAAACCCCGTTTTCTTTCACTTAATACAAATCCAGTCTTGGAGGTTTTATTTTTAAACACAGGCAATAAATAATTTAAGCTTAAGGAAGACAGTATAAGAGTACGACTGCTGTAAATTATTTCTGTGTTCTTAAGAGTCATTGTTCTGAACTCTGATGGGTTGCTATCCAGGGCAAACAAAACCAGACAAGCTCCATTCCAGCAGGGACCTAGGACTGTCAGAGGCCAGAGAGCAAAAAAGCCTCAAGCGTAGTGACCCTGCTTCGGCAGGAGGGCTGGACTAGATGACCCACAGAGGTCCCTTCCAACCCCTACCATTCTGTGATTCTGTGAAGGATTCTGAACCTGGAAATGAGCTTGTGAAATCTTCAGGGCAGGGAACACACCAGCAACTCTCTCCTCCCTATCCCTGCGAGACTCCTAGAACACTGAGACTTCCACAATGTCTGAGATGCCCGGAATGGAAATGGCTAAACCAGCACCACCGCAGGCAAACGTCTGGACTCTTTTCCCAAGTATCATGGCCAAGGCACCCCTCTCTCTGCTGGTGCAGTGCTGGGTCACCACCGAAGTTCAAATATCCCAAGCACTTTCAGCTGTGCACGGGGAGCACCTCTTCCAGTCTCACCAGTTTGGAAGGGTGATAGATACACTTCCAAAATTTTTGAAGAAAACAAACAAAAAAGCCCAAACCCTAAACAATCCTCGTGTTTGGTATTTTGTCTGAGCCAAAGATTACGCCACCTAGTCATGTCTAGCCTTCCGGTTAGTCTTGCTGATGATATCTTAGAGGGAAAGGGAAGTTGGGGAGTACGCAGGAGCTCATCCCTTCTATTCTAAATGCAAACACAAGTTTAATACAGAAAATAAAGCATACAGGGAGGTTTTCAGCAAACAGAAAACAAACCAATACAGAGTCAATGCCGCAAATGGTCACTGGTTGCTTACGATACGGTGGGAAACCCACACATCTGAACAGCAGATTCCAGAGCTGTAGAAAACAGTCTGAAAACGTGTGAAACTGTTTAACACGGCCCTATGTTCTGTCACCGACATGACACACACATTTAAGTAAAAACGGAACTTTCTAGTCTGTAAAGCTGCAATGAATGTGACAGTCCTACCGTGGGGAGTTGAACCCGCTGTCCACAGTAATGCTGCTGCTGTCCATGCTGTCCAGGCGGGCCGAGTGCGTGGCTCTCTGGTTGTTGCTGTTTTCTGTTTCCTTCGGAGTGAGAAGAGTAAGATTCTTCTCAAACTTTCGCTGCAGATCCCTCTCCTTTTCTCTCTCTAGGAGCCACTGCATCGTGCCGACATCGTCCCTGTTCTTTTCCTCCTCAGCATTTTTGTTGGTTCCTTCCTCTGAGTCGTCGTCGTCAGATACGTTGTAGTAGTCAAAGGAGGCCTCCTGGTTCCCAGTTGTCTCTTGCTGCCTCTGTGAAACGGGCATGACTTGTGTGACTGAGGTTACTATCGCTTGTTCAAGTTTCTCACATCTGACTGGCAGCGTGTCAGAGGGGGTCTTCTGATGGGGCTTTAGCAGGGGTGTGCTAGACCTATGGTAACTATTCACAGAAAGAGTGTTGTGCAGAGGTTTAAAGAGTGTATCCTTGCTAAATATTTCTTTCCTTTTATCAAGGCTGCTTGACTCAGCGCTATGGTGTTGAACCAGCCGCCCGTTCGCTATCACCTCCGGAGTTTGGCCAGCCACCGCCAAACCACTGCTTGGGCCCTTTGGGGACTCCTCTTTGTGCACCCCAGGTTCCCTAGCAATGTGTTGAGACTGTCTCTCCGCAGGAGTCACTTTTTTGAGCCCATCTGTCCCTGTCAGCGTGTCATGATCCTCTTTATTCTTCCCCAGCGGTGACGGAGCAGTAAGCACTGTCTCACTGGATGTGTTGCACTGAAAATAGTCATCGACTGCAGATTTTGTTGTGCAGGAGTTGAGCTCGCTGTAAGATGGCAAGGTCTCTGTAGGCTTGCTTTGTTCCAAGAGGCTACACGAACTGGGGGTTTCTACACTGCCACCAGCTATTTCAGGGATGCAAGTCTCTTTGTAGCTCGCAGACGAAATCAGAGCCCTTTGATGACTGAGCGGCTGAGATGGCCTTAAGGTACTATCGTCAATGTAAGTTTGGCTAGTTGTTTGGTCATCTGGGCTACAGCCTTCACCTATGTCTTCAGGTGTGCCTAAAGCTGCCGAGCCCAGAGGACCCTTGGAGTTATCCATGGATCTAGACCTTTCTTTAGCCTTACTGGACCGCTCATTTCTCGATCTTCTATCCTGTGTATGGCTGTGGCTCCGATGGACCTTGGAGTGGGAGCTTCCCCTGGAAGGTTCAGGGAAAGGCATTTCAGTTCTTCTTTTGGCCAGCTCACCAGACACGTCCCACTCTGGTGTCATGGGAAAGTGAGATTCAATCATGTTAGGACTGCTGTGCATAATAAAATTATCTCCCTTGTGTTCTATTATAAAACAGCCTTCCCGTGGGGATCGAGTCAAGGGATCATAGAAGTCATACTCCCTTTCAGCAGGTATATCCAAATGAGAGCCATCTGATGGGTCTCCTTTGGACACCCGAGTCTTGCTGTGTGACCTCGATTTCCCATGAGACTTTCTGTGATTCCTGCTCTTTTTACTTCGTCCACTGTGGTGAGCTGAAGATCCTGCTTTGCTTCGCTGAGCTTTTTCTTCTTCAAGTTTCTTCATTAGTGCAGTGTGCCTCATGACATTTTCCACAGTCAAGTCCGGGTTAATGCGCCTGATAATCTCCATTTCTACCTCTCTGGGTATAGTGGTAGGGGTGTCCTCGTCCCTCAGCGGCCACTCTTCTGGAGGAAACTGGGCAGAGAAATTTGCCAACTGTTTTGTCTTGTCCTTCTTAAAACTTAATCGGAATAATTTGAGTCCAAATTTCTTAGACTGCTTTTCTACATCCTTAGGCTTTGTGAGCGTCTCTGCCTTATAAGAAAAATTGACAGTACTTTTACTCTTCTCAGTAGGTGGGACCTGACATAATGAAGGAGGACAGTACGAATCTTTACAGTCTTTTGCTGATTTCCTCTGTAGGGTGGATGCATGCATGCTGTGCATGTCTTCCCTGCAACAATGGCAGGAGTCGCAGTGGTTTTTGGGTAGTGTTCGGTCCCTGACGCATCCCGAGGTGGAGGGAGTTATAGTTCCTTGTTGTGGAGAGGTACATTGAGACCTGTCAGGTATCCTCTCGTCCAAATGGTACCATTTACTGTTAGTTCTTATGAGAGATGGTGTTATAAAGTAAGTCTGTGGGGTTACAATGAAATAACCATCCGGAGTTGGGTATATTTTCCTCTCCCGTACAAGCATATTCAAGGTATGTCGAAGGATTTCTGGACTGGGTGTTGGAACTCCTAGAAATGACAGTAAACACATATCAGGGAGTGCATAAAACCACGCAGGACTCTCTGGCTCCCCCCTCCTCAACAAAAAGCTGTTTTCTCCAATATGCAAGCTGGAATATGCTGAACAAACAACTCCAGTAAAGCACTTTGTTAGGCATTCTCTTTTCTGTTTGTTTTTCCACTTATCTCCTACACTTCAGGCATATCAATTATTAATTAAATAGAAAGGAGGTCATTAATGGAGTGTTTAAAAAAAACAAAAAAACAAGGAGAGAACCTCTAGCCACTTCCATTGCACAGGTGACCTTAAACCACAAGATGGAATTGCTGGAAAGCAAAGATTGTCAGGGGAAACATTTCACTTTTATTCTTCTTCCAACTAAATATCTACATCCCATTTCACCAGAAGTATTCATTATAATGCCCAGTCAGGTATAAAACAGTGGTTATTTGTTACTTTGGATGCCTAAGTTGTCGTTCTTCCACAGAAGAATAGTACATAGACAAAAAGCGTTCTCCCAAACTGCCACTTTATCACAAACTTGATTGAATTGACTTCCTCTCCCATTAAAACATGTTTCTACTGCATCAGCTGCTCCAAAAAAGACATGCCTTCAACGATCCAGTTCCTCTTACCCAGACAGACTTTTCCACTATGGTGGAAGTTACAGATTTAGACCCTAAAAATTTGCTTCTGAGTTCGCTGCATTTCACGTGAGATGTGAGGGACACTACCTACGTGCACATATCACATACTGAGAGGGGGACAAGGCTGAAAACCCTGCACTGGTGCCACATTAGCCACATGGTAGACCTGGCATTGTGAGGTACTGGTCATTCCCACTACCAGTACTCCTGCTGGGTTCAGTGGTGCAGGACCAAGTCTTCAGTGCTTTACTATGTAAAATACCAAGTTAGTATGCTTGCATAGGAACAAGTTCCATCCAGAGCGAAGGAAACAAGAGATTTAGTTCACAAGCTAGTTTAAAAAATCTATTAATGCTCACTAAGAAATAAAAATATTTCAGAATTTTCAGTGGAAAAAGCTATCTTCAATCTATACATTTTGTTGAACAAAAATGCATTTTAATTTTAACCTAATGCTGGGTACTGACCTCGTTTACATTTTTAGAACCAGAGAAATTTTCTTCAAAAGTTTGGATGGTCTATTTTAAACTAAAAAAGTTAATACTGTTTGTTCTGGGTCTTTGGTTTCTTTTCAACAAAGCCAATTCAGAAAAAAAAAAAAATAGAATCAGAGAACAACCTAAGTTGCAAGGGACCTCATGAAGTCATCTGTTCGATGTCCCTACTCATGGCTGGGCCAACTTGGATCAGGTTGGTCAGGGCCTTGTCAAGTCAAACTCTGACTGTCTTCAAGAATGGAAACTCCATGGAATTACGCATGCAAAAACATTGCAACAAAGTATATGTTTTTCACAAAATCACTTCACTGAAAAATCTCAACCAGGTGTACCTGCCACAAACACAGTATTGTCAGTAGCACATGGCGTCTGGTGACCTTCTCTTCTCCCACATGCCAAAGGCTGGAGCCAGCTCGCTCACTGACCTCCTTGCGTTAGCAAACATGAGGATGACAGCAAGGGTGCTGGCACTATGACTGATGCCCCGTCAAAACATTAGCGACAAGAAATAGAGATGTCGTACTAATTCCTTAACTCCTCCTCTTCCTTGCTACTGGGTTGCAGGCAATATAGTTCAGTGTTCTTATGTCTGGCCTTGAATGTTGTATGAATTTAGAGACACGACCATACTGCTCACATCCAGTAATATCTGGAACTAAAAATCTTACAATGGAAACAGCAAAGTGTTAGCAATAACATGGACACATGAGTGAAAGCAGTTACAACAGGAAAGGTGCCAGCGAGAAGTACATGGGGACATTAAATATATTTCATGCACAGTCCACAGAGCTGAAAGATTGGGGCCAATCCAGACACAGCAGAAGAGGTGAAGAAAGGATGTAATTTGAGAGAATAAACAACAGTGAAAATTGCAAAGAACACACAAATTAAATGGAGAATCAGGAATGTGCATTTTCTACCCTTTTCATGTGGGTGTCCACAATTCATGTGATAGTCCTAGAGAGAGCAACAAAGACTCCCAGCATTTCTGGATGAGTAAACATGCCAGAAGTAGTAACAGATGGGAAAAGCTGAATTCCAGAGAGCCAGGGTGAAAAGGACTAGCCATCCCTAGCCCAGAGTCCTCTGTCTCTCTGGACTGAAGTAAACAATACACGGAGCTTCCTCTGGACGGTGAGGCAGTGGCACTTGGAGAGCAGGCTGCCCTCTGCATGAGCTTTCAGTACAGCACAGGAACACCAAGAGCCATTTCATTTCTCACAATAACCAGTGGTCATCATCTAACCTCTTCTTTCTGCGGTGGAGCTGCTATGTCTGCTTGGATAACACCACCCTGTTTATATCATGCCTTGCATCACCACAAGAAGTGGATGACCCCGAACTCAAGCTCATGTGCTTCTCCATCCTCTGCTGAAAATGCACTACAGGGTCCAGCCCCGGCTCACCTGAGACACGCTTGCTGTGCAGCAGCCAGTCTCTCTTCCTGCCTCTAGATAAACAACCTGACCAATCCATTGCATTCTCCAGGAGCTCACACGTAAATACCTCAACACATACCTACCTTTGTCCGCAAGAACTTGGTCCTTCACCCTTATTTTACTTAAAGACTTTTTTTTAACACAGTTTCAAAACATCAGAATAAAAATAAAAGAGAGGAAAACATTCTCCTGAAAGTTTACAGAAAACTTCGGGAAAGAGATTGAAATGGATCTTCTGATGTTTTACACAAACTTAGGCAAAAATGCACTGCAAATATAAGGTAAAAATAATAAATGTATTTTTCACCCAATAAACCATAATGACTACAGTGTGTTGGGTAAATGAGCCTCTAAACACTGGATGTAGGTAGTTTCATTAATTGACTAAGTCCTGTGAATACGGAATGTACAGATAACACCAAGAAAAAAAATAATAGCATGCCTTGGCAGTCATCGATGCTGTAAAGTTAATCGTGTCAGCCTTCTCTCTGGAGACTACCACTTCTGTCACTCCCAGCACACAGTACATCCCTGTGGCTCACTGAGCCAGCAGTGGCGACAGCAGATGCAGATCTCTGGAGCTCAGCATCGCTGGCTAATGCTAGCTAGAGGTTTTGTTCAGATCTCTTTCAGGTACCTACACACAAGTAGTAACAGACCCAAACTTGAACTAGGCTTTCCTGCACGGTAGACAGAAGCAATGACACTACTCTGGCTCCCATCACTGCTATTTTAAACACAGATTTCCTGTGTTTCTCAAGACTTCTCTCTTTACAGCAATCTGCCCACATCATTTCTATACGTAACCTACCCCACTGCGGTCAGAAGTCTCCTTATGGTCTCCCTTCCTCCATTAAACAGGAAGAAGAGGAAAAAACCCAGTAGTTTAGAGACTCTAGCATATAAAATATTGCATGACAGCAGTGGTGTTATTTAAGATTATGTAGTGGTTTAATAATTCAAAAGCAGAAACTGTCTGGACACTGAATCATCAGACATGTACATTTTCTGCATCTCAAGAGAGTCTACTATGTCATCCACCAAGCTTCCAGACAGAAGATTATGTCTTGTTTGCTGCTCACAAAGAACAGTGACCTGGAGTGAACTCAGTTAATGTAAGACACTTCTTTTAAGTGCTACATATACATTCACATATTTAAATAGTGAACAGTTTTGAAGGTGAACGTCAGAGGAATTTGCCAGCTTTCAGAAAACTGTTCGCTTGGAAAGCAACCTAGTCCAATACAGACAGGTATTTTCTACACTGAAATTCTGAATACCTTAAAATTATTTTAATAAGTATGTGGACAAAACTGAAAAAAAAAATATTCCTCACTAAAGGCAGCATAGACTAAGGCTTGATGTTTTCTTCAGCCAGGTTCATAAAGATAAGAGGGTCTGGCTGCCAAACACAGGAACAAAGGTTACATTCTTAGCTCCTTATATTGGATTTCAAAGATTTACATTTAATGTACGGGATTTAAACCATGGTCAATATAAAGCAGGGCTGTACAAACATCTCCTTGTTTAATTCTAAGTTAGAATAATGGGAGCGCGTGCAGCAGGAGCCCTCTTGCCTTTTCAAAAACCTGATGAATAACAAAAGCCACAAATAAGATGTGCATTCCCATTACAAACTTTTTCAATAAAATAAATTCATGAAAAATACATCTGAAGTAGTATTTAAATGGTGTTAAATCTGCTAAAATGATTTTCTCCTGAGCTGATGCTAAGGCTTAACAAGGGATAAAAGAAATACTCTGATTGGCTCATGAAATACTAGTTAAGGATGTGGAGTGGTTGCTATGTGATGTTATAAATAATTAGCATACCTTATTTCAGATAGAGCCATGGCCCAGATTTATGCCTGCACAATGGCTCAGCAAACTAGAGGGCTAGACTGCAAGCGTAAGACCCTGCACTGAGGAAAGAGGTTTATTATTCTTAGGCAGTTTGAGAATAGCATCTGGGGTCTTAGGAAATTTATACACGCCACAAAACGCAGAGAAGCATCTGTTCATTAAAACACAAACAACACAGGCAGACAAGTGCTGCTACAGGGTGAGATACAGAGAGGTTATGTGACGATGACGGAGACCACTACACTGGTAATGCTCTCCTCTTTCTCGGAGCATCAGCACCTGATTAGGAAAAATAAACTATTAGCATATGGGAGGACACCAGATATTTGAAAATAGCTGCAGTGAACACAAGGGCTCAAAAAGCCAGGGCTGATTTATGAGAGAGTTTGGGCAGACAAGTGAAAAATATCACTTAGCACAAGAAGAGGACAAAATTTTTGGATAATCCTCATATACTGAGGGAACACATACATGTGCTATCTTAAATATGTCATGGCTGGGAAAGGCATTTCTCTAGAGAGGGGGGAAAAACTGGACAAAAAAGGGTGAATTCCCCACGCCTCCCCTCCCCCAGTAATTTTTTATACGTTTTGGGAAGTGAGGTAGGAAAAATAAAGCTCTCCTTTTTTTAATCTCGGACTTGAGAAATGCCCATGTTCATGGCTAGTGGAAAAAAAAAGGCAGTGAGGGACTGTGCTAAGTTGCCTCCGGCTTCTTCCAAGCAGTCTACAAAATAATCCAGCCTGTTGAATTATTTTTGATCTATGGTTCTGTCTAGCAAGAATAGCACAACACGCCAAGTCACCCGATAATCATGCTCCCAGGAAACCCAAGGGATGACACCAATAAATTATCATTTCCACCATGCAATAAGGTTTACATAAAAATACTGACAGAATCATTGGAAACAATACTTGCAATCTATGGAACTCTTCTAGTACATAGCTATACAGAAAACTTGACTTGGAAAAAATAATCAAAATTAATTAAACTGAACTATAATTGTGAACTTTGCCTTCTTTGTATTCTACCCCTGATAACTTTTATGACTATTTTCAAAATCAGCCACACATACTAGGGGAAAAAAAACCCCAAACTGATAAACAAAACCACAAACTGGGACAGAAAGCCAGTATTTACAAAATATACTTGCGGTAATTTTTTCCAAACTGCAATTATTAAATGTCAGACAGAATTGTTTATTTCAAACATAGCTGTTGATCCAGAATTATATTTTAACATCTTGGAAGTTAGTACCAGTTCTAGCAAAAGCCATGTAACCTTCAATGCTTTAAGTAACTCTTGCTCTGAAAGGTAAGCAAAAAAATTCAAGACATCAAAGCATGGCTATGGTTAGGCTGCCTAGATGAGGCAGATGCATCAGTAGTTTTCTTACTGAACCATTTTTAATTACACGATTTTTACAGCTGTAAAAGAGGTACAATAGAGAAATTTCCCAACCAGCTTAGAGAATTGTAAACTGAGGCACAGAATGGTTAAAGATCTTGCCCAGGATCATACAAAGCACAAGTGAAAAGGTAAGGCTCTCTTGAGCAGTAAACCTCTGCCCCACGCTTTTACACCACACTTTTAGATGTCTCTACAAGATGCATTTTTCAAGACTCACCGACTCCAGATACAGACTGCCAGTGGGGAAGCAGCACAGTCATGAGTACATTCATAATACAGGTTCTCTTTTTTTGATGTTACAGTATCTTTAATCCAAGAGATTTTCAGTTCATCATTTGATAAATATTATCAAACGCTGACAAGAATATCTCCTGAACACCAGCATTCATGAACATTGCAAGTGTATCTATGGCTCCCCAAACCTTCAGTCATGGAGACAGTTGTCGCGTCAAAATAAAAAAAAACCAAAACAAACAAACAAAATATTTAAAGATTTTCAAGCAAGGGCAGTACAGAACCAAACGCCAGAAACCTGCTCTTTAAGAGAGAACGCTCTACACAGAGACCTCCGTGAGGTTATCTCTAGGGAGACTGGACCACGACACTTGAACTGGTTGAATGATGACAACAGAGCTCTTACAAGTTAGCTTACAGCTGGCTTGAAAGCCACAAGCTGGAATAAGTCTGCTCTGGCTGTTACACGTGCTATGTTCTCTGTAACTACTACAAAAGTCCTAAGTGATTTTGACTATGACAATAAAGAAGGTTATTTTGTAAGAAAAATAGCAAACAAGCGTATTCTGATACCAGTCTGAAAAAAGAAACATGCCAGTAGTTTGCCGTTTATAATTAAAAAATAACCCGTTATTTTTAATATTCGCATAAAGCCAGGAATTAACCCTGCAAAATGCATCTCACATGAATGGCCCTGTAAAAGAGAACTCGATTCTCTGTATGTTTAAGAACAAAGAAAATATTCGAATCCTAAAGCCTACTTTCACTTTTGGGTAGCGTCTCAGGATTAATCAATATTGCCACTCAGAAGAGTGAAGAAAAACAGACTACCAAATACTGAAACTCCTTTTAAGGAAGCCAGAAAGATAAGCAACCTTTTGGGCAGAGACTGGAGATTCTTTAACTGCCCTTTTACAGACACAGGCCCATCTGCTCAGTGATTTATTAATGTCCAGTTACCTGGGAAGCAGGTTGTTAGGTGCTCCATTAGTGCTTCTTGTGTGACTTGTTTTCTGGCAGAGTTCATTGCTGAGATGGCCAGGCAAAGGATTTCCCCAAGTGGAATAAACTGTGACTGACTGATGGGAGACATGCTGATGGGTGATACATCACCTGTAAAAAAGACAGCAGATGTGCAAATTAAGCGTTTTGGTCAGAAATCTGCTCACAGAGCAAGGACGCAGAGATACAATCGGAGAAGACACGCACAGCTCTCTAGTCTTTGTTCTGAGCTGGGGACAACACTCTTACAATGGAGAATCATCCAACAGCTTATTTCAAAACTTTGACACGGTGAACTTCGGAAAATGGGAGATACACACTATGCAGACACAGTTTCTCAAAGGGTGCAACAGATTCAGAAAAATGCCAACAAAATAGCACTTATGGTGGCCAAACCTCGTGCTTGAATATCCTACTAGGTAACTGCACAAACAGAATAGCTGCATGTATTTCTCTGGACATAAAAGCAGAGATTTCACTCCCCTTTCAAAGGTTAGCAGTATGGATCACCCACCATTTCCACTTGATAGAATATTTTTTCTTAATAGTAACAAAGATCAGAAAAAAATGTTGCTAAGTTAATGAATAACATCTTCACTCAGCTGATAAAGCACAGAACATTCTTTAGAGGCACAAAAGCTTCAAACACCGTAAGACTCACACCCTGAATAAATCTTCCCTGGATCTACATGTCAAATGTCTTTGTATGGACTATGTACTTTTTAGAAGAGAAGTTTTAATGGTTGCAGGATGGCCTGAAAATTAACTTTGTTGTAACTTTTCTCATGTGGTCTTTAAAAACAAGTCATTCACTCATACTTAAAAAATCATTGAAATGTCTTCAAAATTAAAGTTATAGATGCATGTGCATTTTAATATACTTTACATAAACACAGAAAAGCTTTTAGATTCCGCTCTGTACCTCCTCTTGAAGTGGTAAAAGTTCCCCAATGATCTCAAATAGAGGGAAGCAGCAGGCCTTTAAAGCCTTTGCCAGTGGAAAAGAAATAATAAAAGAGTAAAAGACAGAACAAGGGGTGTTTGACGATGAATCCTTTTCTGGCCACAGTCAGTCAATAGCCAGGGATTAATTTTTACATAAATGGCTTTGAAATCTCAGGAAAATCACCCTATTTCTGCTGTCACAGAGAAATACCTTGTGATCATATCAGGAATCAAATTACTGGAAATCAATTCAAATTCCAACTTTCCTCCACAATTTACAGAATCTAATATTTGCCCTATTAATTCTATATTCCTATTATGTCTACTAAACAAGAACAGCAGCTTCTAAAACTGATTATCAAAATGCATTTAATCTTCTACTACACTCAGTAATTTGAAAAAAATTGGTGGGAGTAGCAAATTGCATAACTGCTTCAGTGAGACTTATGAGCCATATTTTTCAATACACCAGCTGTACAGTCTGTTGTACTACAGTGATACACATTACCCAAGACACAACAATGATTTAAAATACACATTTGCTCTATGCTGTTTCCTCATTGCTTCTGCTTCATCAGGCCTGACCAGACCAACACCGCAATCCCAACACAGCAGCACTCCTCCAGCTTCAACACAGTACACCCCAAAATCCTCCTCATTTTTATCTGACCACAGAGTGATGACCTTAAAATATAAACTTTCCTGGACGTTTTTTATTCATATACCCCTGAAAACTTCCTGCCACGTGCTTTACACACAATGGCAACCAAGAAGATTGTAGACAGCTCACAGGGAAACATGAGATACGCTTTCACATGACTTTGGAGCGAACACCATTTGTCCCCGCATCCTCTCAGAATGGATAATATCACATTTATTGTATTGCTGATTACTAATAATTATATCTGCTGTCAGCTGAAACTTGTTCATAGACAAATCTTTATAATCAGCCAGACACCTAAGTTTACCAACTTTGGTCAATAATCACCATGCTCTGTGTAGGGGATCAGTTCCTTTAATGATTAGTTTCATGTCTAAAAAGCATCAGAATTATGCTAAGAATTCTGCAGATATAGCTAAGCAATTTAAGAAACTGCTGTCTTTCACACAGAGATTATCTGTGTCGGGTATCCTTGCGAGCACTACCAGGTTCAGATCAGTGCAATGATGTCAAACAGACTGGCACACATTGCCCTCAGCTGAGGTTTAACCTTACCAGGTTCACCAGGCACTGAAATGGGCTCCCTGGGTAGCTTTAAGGGCATCTAGGTGAAGAGCATTAACTTCCTCAATTGTTCTATCTGGATCATCAAAGACCTGGCAATTTCTTAAACCAAAGCACCGTGGCAAGAGTACCCCTGTGCCTACTCCCAGCCATGCACTCACGCTGCTGCCTAGGCAGGCGCCAGGCTGGGGGAGCGGGAGGAAGACCTCTTTCTTTCCCTTGCACCCAGAACGATCCAGTCACAACTAAGCAGAATGACACGAGCCGCTCACAGCTGACTAGAATGACACTTAGGATGCAAGGAAAGGGCCTTAATATCAGTAGCAGCTTCCTGAAGTGGGAAAGGGACTCGAGGAGGGTTATACATGCAGCCTAGCAAGCGCTGCTGATTTCTGTGAGTTTGCTCTGCATCCTCCCAGCTCCCCTAAAGGGATGCTTGGACCAGAATTGAAAGCAGTTGCTCTGCTCGGCCCCAGGAGCAGCCCATCCCTCTCCCACAGCTGCCAAGAGCCTGCAGAGATCCACCTCTGGGATCGCTCCCAGTCAGGACTCGTTAACTTAAAACTCATTAAGTACAAGTCATGAAATAATAAAGTTTACCTGGGTGTTAGTAACCTTGCACTTTGCACAATCTTTCCTTTCAAAGCAGGCCTCCAGCAGGGAATTGCTTTTCTAGGTTAGTGTGCAGAAAAGGCTCAGTCTGCACATTTGACCCCTGCCAGCTGGGCTCCTGTGAACAGCAACAAGCCAAGAGTTTCCACCGAAATGCTAGCTATACTTCACAGAACTCATCAACAGAAAACATTCCCTATCAGTTCCTTAACAGAATCTCTGTCAAAGCATGCTATACTTGGTATGCCAGGGTAACATACATCCTGCTTGCAAATATTTGGGAGCTTAAAAACCATTTAATTTACCATACAGACAACTCTAATAATCCATAAAATCATAATTTAAATGGCTTTAAATACAACAGAAATGGCCAACAAATACTGGTTTATGTGAGAGCCTTTCTCTCACATAATAGTGCCAATATAGTATATAGATAGCTAGGAAGGGACTATCACCAGTTAAGTTGCCTTCTTTTCCACTGAGGGTTTTTCAGCTTTCTTCATTACAACAAGGGAACTCGTTTCACCTCTGTTGTGCCAGAATTACCTCCATAGTTTGTTGTCCAGCTGTCTGCTGGAGATAATTACCAGCTCTCTGTTTAAAAAGGCTAGCACACATCTGTAAAACCGTCAGCAGACCTAGCAGTAGAAAGCCAAAACCCCCTCACTCGGAGAGGCTCTAATTTGCCAAGTTTTATCATAACTATCTGGTGGCTCTGGGAAATTACAAGCACTCTGTGGTTACAGTTAAGTGAACAAACTTCTCTGATGCACAACAACAGAAAATATCTTGCATCTACTATTTCATATAATACAGTAACATCAATTACGTGCATAAATACTGTTTAGCCTGTCGAACAGAAGGTTTACTACAACTTCTTTAGGAAAGATCTGCTTAAAAAAAATAATCAAATATGCTTTTCCTAAATTTTTTTTTGAAGACCACATCACTTACATAAAACATCTAGCATATGGCTCCTGTTAGCTCTGACTGATGCTTGTCTCAAGTAGCTTTCTTTTGATATCAAATTACTGTCCTTGACTTTCATATGTTTATGTTCCCAATTAAATGAAAACTGGGGCCTAGAAAGCAGTTTTCCCCAGCTGATTCTGTTTTGTTTAAATACGATACCTATATGTAGTTTTAGCTCGGTTTCTGCAGTATCTTTCCAAGCTTTAAAGAATTTTTTAAAATAAAAAGTTTTCTAGACTTCGTGTTTTAAATGACATTTTCAAAAATGTCTGTGCACATAATAAACAATGAATGGGATTTGTCCTCATTTATGCCCTGGGGATTTATAGCACTACCCTGTGGGGAAAAAAATAATTATTGTTACTTAGAACAAAAGATTATGTAGCACATAAAATAAACACTTAGCTCTTACATAAGCGTGTTTCTTCAGTGGATTTCAAAACATTCTGGAAAACTGGGTAACCGTAACTATCCTTAAGATACAGATGAGAAGGTGATGGTCTGTAGCAGAGCTGGCAATAAAAATTCCCACATCCTGAACCCGTACCAGCCAGACCCCTTCCTGTGCCAGCTCATCTAGTGTCTCTGTTCTCTGGAAGTCTGGGTACCACCATCTTGTGAGATAATGAGGTAGACTACACTCTGCACCACGTACCAGCAATTAAACTATCAACTACACACTGATGGCAGAATTATTATTAGTGATTCTGCTGCTGGAAAGAAGTGACCTGGAAGTCAAACTCCCCGTCTCACGAAGTTTGCATGAAGATCGTTTGAAAAATCACCTCTTGACTTATAAACAGAACCAATTCAGTGCAGCCACTGTGAAGGAAAATTTAGGAAATTACAGTGCAAAGCCACACTTTATTAGAATTTATACACACTATTTCCTTAAAATGGGGAAGAGACCCTCTGATTACACTCTGCGCCCTAAGAAGCCAAAGCCCAGGTGCTCTTCTCCAACCCGCCTCTCAACACCTTTTTAACCTTTTGTTTCCTATGGATCAAGACAAACTTTAAGAATTACTCTTAGCCTGGTTCGCACAAGAAATCAAGCTTGCACATTGACAGTTCATGTGCTTGCACACACCAGAGAGGTCAACCCTCACTAGCCAACAGAGATTCTACGAGTGTTTGCCATGTGTCTTCCATCTGCACAGACCTTCAGGCATAGCCACCTCCCACTAGACCGGCGAGAATCCAGTCAAAAAACAGTTGTCAAGGGGAATCTGACTAGAGTACAGTAACTTCATGGCACCCCATCATTATGGTGGCAATTGCAACAGATATCCCCTACAAAAACTTTCTTGCCAACAGCCTGTTCTGGTCAACGCTCACCTATGATTTCACTCTGGGCAGAGCTACAGAAAGGTGCTTTTCAAACAAAAGGTAGCTAACAAAACCAAAACTACTGGTAATGGGCAAAAAAAGGGCTCTACAGCCTAGAATATTATCTTTTTTTTTCAAGTATACCACAAGTGAAAAGTCTCTTCTAGAAAAAGCACATTTTCAGATCTACTTTAAGAAGGGACAGATGCTGAAGAAGTTACATGTCAGGCCTGGATTGCACATCACCCCTTTTTCTCCCCAAATCCCAGTATGACTGAATCACTCTAAATATAGAATACTTACACAAATGTAGCAAACAAAACCTGTCTTCTGCGAACTCACAACAAGGATACGTAATTGCCATTTTAAGCCAGACTTTTCCACCCATAAACAACAGGAGGGAACAGGAAGAATATGCTGATTTCTGTGGTATTACCCAGATTACTCTGAAATACCTTGGATCTGCACTAGCATACTAACACAGAAAATAACACATTTTATTGGCAAAATCTGACATAAAGAAAATTAGAAGGTGTGTTGTACTGTTCTCAGCCTTAGCTAAATCATCCTTTTAAACCACATTTCCTGGAGTATTTTACCAGCAAAGCTGCCAGTTGTGTTTACTAGACAGTTACACATATCATAAGACTGATAACAATAAGAAAAGATACATTAAAGATTTGTCCATTTATTCCCACTTAAAAGCAGTTTAAACAAAGGCTTGACAAATGCTGTAACACATTTGCTAACCAGCAAGCTCCCTCTGCCCCTCTGAAACGCACGCACACCAAAACATACCTTCCCTTGCAGATACAGATCACGAACGCTTCAAGAACGTGACCTGGCAACGTGACCACCCAATTCTAACCAGCTTGAAAAAAACACAGCAACCTTAATAATGACCAATCATGTGACAAACATCAGTCTCCGAACAAAGTTCTAGTCCCTTGCCAGTTATCAACTTCAACCATGTAAACTAATCTTTTTAATCATTCAGACCCAACTAAAAGCATGATCTCCAGGTTCACCAAGAGGCACTAACTTTCAGAAACAGGTGCTAAATTGCCCACAGCCAGCAGACTTGTCTTACATGCATCCATCCTGCGTACTTCCTGCGATTTGCATTTCCTTTCCTTTGTCCATGTCCTGTGGCCAGCTGCCTCCTGATCCAAAGTGATATCCCAGCACGTGTTACAGCTATGACCATAGAAAGTTTCTGCTGGAGCACGGAACTTTCCCAGAGGATTTGGTCGAGGAGATTTTGGTGGCGTTGCTTATCCTGGGAAGGAGGAGGGTGGGACTGCATTTTTTTAATATATTGTGTGCTTTAGAATGTGTTTCCTCAAACAATATTTTTCAAATGCATCTTTTAATAAGTGTCCATGTCTATATTCCTGGCACACAATATGTTAAAAAAGGGGGACTTACCTGAACCCCTATGGTCTGGTTCCATGCTCCAGTACAGTATCCAAAGTAGCTGTGATGTAACAACAATGTGCATACTGGGGCTTTATATCACTGTGGAAGCTGGCTGGCTGCAGCACAGGTCAGTGCCACAGGACCTGAAAGCAGAACAACAAAGCATGCTTTTACACAGTAACACGCTAAGCACCCACCTCAAAGCAGAAAATACAGGCTTTCCAGAAAATAAAAAAGAATGCAGTATCTATGCAGCTCCACTCAAAGGAATGCTACTTCACACAATTCTCACATGACTACGAGAAACAAATGGTTAAGAAATGACAGGGGAGGTGGAGGCAGAGAATCTAAAGGGGACTACAAATATAACTCCCACACGACATTTTGAAAACACCTCTCTCCTTTCGCCCTATTTCCACGGAGCAGCTGGAGTAACGCTCCGACACCACCCCCTGTTCCTCAGGCACTCACAGTTTTCGCAAAGCACCTCTCCACTGCAGTGCCTCAGGATTCTGCAGTGTCACTCCTCTTCTCCCTGGCTCTCTCTGCAAAGTGAAGTCATAGGAATGGATCAGCCAACCTGACTTCTCACTACCCTGCCCAGAATCCTTTGTGAACTGAAATGAGTCATCGCTCTGAAAAAATCCACGGCGCAACGTTCCAGGTTTCTCCCTATGTCTGCGCTGGCTTCTTTGTCTTTGAAAAGAAGTGCCTCTGCTTCTGGAACAGTGCCCAGCTGCATTGTACAGGATAACAAGCCAGCCTCCTCGTTAAGTGGACAAGAAAGCTATTTACATGCATTAGCAAAGCACAAGTTAAAGCTTTAACCCTCTAGTCAAGACAAAAAATTTACCCCTAACATACCTGCCTGATGTAATACACAACCCCCAATACACAAAACCACAAATGCACAGACATACGTGCACACGCACACACTTACACAGAGCAATATTTTCTTAAATTATTCACTATTTAGCATGACACTTACCAGTTTTTACTCTATTGATTAAAAATATTTGCTCTCCTTTGTCAGTCCTGAAGAATGCTGCAGACCTGCACGTAACAAACAGCTCTGCTGTAGACCAGATCAAAGTTGTGCTGCTGCAAAACTGTTTATCAAAAAATTAGAAGCAGCGGACAAGTCCTTGCAAGCTCATTTTTCATCATCCCATTCACCATTTGGGCTCAAAACAAAGTGAGCCCTGAAACCATGCCAGAGAGAAAATGTCAAACTGCTCCAAGTGCCGAGAGCCAGCGGAGCTGCTTCAGCTTCTGCTGCTACTGACAAAGGAGGTAATGCTCAGAAGGAGGTCACTGTGTCAGGATCTCACTCCCAGTGCTAGGTTCTCCTTCGCTTGGTGAGGCTACGCTAAGCTAAAGCGTCGGGAAAACACAGAAGACGACGTAGGAATGGTGTGTGATGAGAGACAGATGCTGCTGTTTTGGAGAAACATTTTTAGTTGTTTGGGGATTTTCTTTTAAGAGAAGGAAACATTTAAAAATTGTCTTTACCGGAAAAGAACTATTTCTAGTCGTGATCTAGTCATCAAAATAGGAAGACTGATATGCAGAGAGGCAAACAAAAAAATGGAGCTCTGCCACAAGGCACTTCTTTAGAGATTTCTGTATCCTCAGCACTCTGAAACAGGTTGAAGCGTAGCAGGCACATAATCCATCAAATCCTGCAGCATAGCACTCGGGACTCAGCTGTGCTGTGCTGGAACAGGCGGTTCTCTTAGGTTCTCCCTTAAACGCACACAGTGTGTGTTTCGGACTGAATTCAACACCTCGCTACGCTGCAAGCCCCAGCCCTACAACTACCCCGGCAGCGAAAGAGTCAAAGCCAGCCTCAAACAGGTCTATGTAAGTGTTTCAGGAGGACAAGTCAATAGCTGGGTTTACACAACAAACAAACACCCCTTTCGTTTACAAGTCTATGGCAAAGCCATATTATAAACAGGCTGATTTACAAGCCTAAGGTAAACTGGGTGCTCTGCTACACCTGTAGTTACACCGTAGCCAAGATATCAACATAAAAGCTGGGCTTTTGCTACAGACAGTCATCAGTTCTGTGTTCCCTGACAGGCCTCATTCCAGGAAAGCTTCCTTCAGCTGTACAGGAGTTTTGCCTTCCCTGGGGCTGCAGGATCAGCCGCAAAGCCTCTACTGAATCCAGCTTGGCATTGGCAATGTTTGGGTCCCTCAGGATCATTCTGCGGAAACTCCGGTTGTTTGCCTGCTGAGCCCACACCCACTTCACAGCAACGAAACTCACTGCAAGCAGAAACGTTCCTGTGGGCTTAAAAGTGAATTACGAGAGGCACCTACTGAAAGAAAAAAATGAGAGAGCCTCCGATCTGCTCTTCGTTTGCACCAGAAAACACTCAGGCAAAGCTAAACGGCTGGGCTTGTGCGTGCAGTACTGTGCTCACACGCACGCACGTGTCTGGCGGCGGCAGCCACACTACTACCACCAAAGTTAAAGTACTGGCGGAAGAAAGATAAAGGTAACACCACAACCCGAACACCCTTTCTCTCTAACAAACTTCTCCTGCACCTGAACCCGAGTTATGTACTCAAGACCAGCCTGACTACTCTGCACAGACCGATACAATGGCAAGCTCTTCGAAAGACGACGACTCTTGCACGCGTGACGCCCCGGAGACACCCAGAACGCACCTCGTGTGCACAGACACCTCGGCTCAAATTCATCAGCTCACAACACTGCGACACAGCCCTTTACTCAGTATTAAGAGCAGCAAGAAGTGCCCGACACCTCAAGACACGGCAGAGAGCCAAAGTGAAAGGAGAGACCAGCAGCGGGGAAAGCTGAAACGAGACTGTTTAGAAGAGCTGAAGCTGATGGATAAACCAGCGCTGCCATCATCAGCGATGTCGCTGCAGCGTGAGCTCTGAGGAGGAAGGCCTAGCCAAAATGGCAGGTGCGCGTCCCAATCAAGGCACTGCTCTGTTCCTCCATCCCACACCTCCCCAAGAAGGAGGTGCCAAGAAGGTTATCAAGAGCATGAGAAAATTCAGACTAGCCTGTACCAGTTTCAGTGGATCCCGAATTTCAGAGGCTAAAACCAGCCACGAGCACTCAGCACTGGGGGTCTGCAGCTGCAGAGACTATGGTCATCCACCGTTATGATTACTTCTACAAGAACCAACTTCACACAGCGGGAAGCACCCAAACACGCGACTGGGAACACAACCCATGAACCCTGTAGCCCCAGAAGAAACCACACTAAGGAATGTCAGAAAGATACAAACTTACACCCATATTTCTTTAGGAAATTTCTTCAAACTAAAAATTTCTGACATATTAGTGCTCCACTAATAACAACTTACTCTCAGTATGCTAATAAGTTCCACTTGGCTTACCCGAACAAATCTCCTGGTTCTTTAAGAAATCACTGAAGAAAATGCAAGAGGAAACATGAGCAGGGTATTAAATTCAGGAATATCCCAACAAGTAATGCCCATCTGTTTTTGTGCTAATGTCGTCTAGGAGCTTAAATACTCTTTCTTTTTCCCTCCTCCTGCTGCTTACACCCCAACGTGTTTGCAGAGAACATACCTCCCCTCCTTCAGATCTCATTCTACTGGTTTTAAAAAAAAGCATGCAGTCATTGTGTTTTTTCATACGTTTGCCCCTTCTGCCCCTATCATCTTTCTAGAGACTCTTCGACATTTACTCTAACTTACGCAACTTCTCTTTAAAAAGCAACACCACCATATTCTAGTGCTCCAGCCAACCTCTCACCTCAGCTACGAGGAAACTGAAATTTTCCTCCACGTTTAGTGGCAATACCCTGTCCTATATATAATAAGAATGAAACTTGTTTTTTCACAGCTGTACTGCATTGGTGGTTCACCGTCACCCCACAACTGAACAACCGGTTCCAGATCTCTTTTTTACACTGCCTGCAACTAATGAGTTTGAAGCAAATACTCCTTTGACTCCCAAGACCATGACCTTGCCCATTATACTCAGCTTCACTCTGTGGATATGACTAAGGATCTTTAATCACCCAATTCTTCTTATTTGTTACCCATTTTTTAAGCATCTCTGCTTTATCACACGCTAAAAAGAGTCACAAAAACTAAAATGAAAAACAGACAGTCCTTTAAATGTTACCTAATGCAGGACAGAACCCTAACCCTGTGCCACACTTGCTAAGACAACAACCCAGTAAACAGCATTTGAATGAACCCATCGAGTCTCAGCAGGAAAAACAAAGCAACCCACAACACTCCCTCCCCCAGAAGCCCGGCAGGTAAAACAACTGTCTTTTTAGAATTCGACTACTAAAAGAGGCTTCTTTAAATTACAGCTCACTGGAAAGTATGTGATATTTTAAACCACACAGAAGAATTCCCTACCAGATTTTGTCGCTAGGACAATGGGACCGAAGGGGAGGACGGTTTGGGTTGGGTTTTTTTGCATAGGAAGCTGTTACTATTAAATGAAATCAATTCATGTTAAATCTATATTGCCTTCGACCATGCGACCACCCCACTCCCCCAAAAACAAAGCCTGCCTGTTTACTGGCAGCAAACAGTAAATGCAAGGAAGGACACAAGCATTAAAAAAATCTGACACAAGGAGATTTGGCAAGAGAGAGTGAGCACATGAGAAACAAAACAAAAAAACCCAACAAACAATTATAAACCTAGATGTCTTCTTTTAGAGTCGAAATCCTATAAAGGCAGAGAAAAATATTCCTTCCCAACTGCTCCTGAAAGCACAGAACATGGCTGTTGAAACATAGCAATCAGCCTGTCTTAGCCACATGTTGTTCACTATCCGCTTCAGCTTAGCCAGAACACATTTTCAACGTGGCTGGGGATGCTGCAGCAAATCTTCAGCGAGAGTCTAGTCGGCAGCTAAAATCCTTGCAAGGTGAAGGGATGATCAGCAATACAACCCAACGACACAGTCAGCCCTCTTCTCATTTGTATCGACTGCTGTAACCATCGAAGGATTTTCATCCCAAAGACCGTACTGTGGTGGTTACAGCTTTTCAGACAAACAGTGATGACTGGCAGATAACTTCAGGTTAAAATAAGAACCTGCAACACTGAACACAAGTCCCATGGTACTGCAGCAGCCTTTAACAGCCCAGTTTTTCCTGGCTAGGAGAGAACTGACGAAAAGGCCAGGCATGGAATCAATTAAAATAGTGTCGAAGTGGTTTTAAAAATAAAAGGTTAGACACTCCAAAGACTTAAGGGTTGAGAGTTTATCGGGTCATTTTTTTCCCTGTGGTGGAAAGCAGGGTATTCACTATGGCTGGAGTACATTTAAGATGTTCTTTCATGCTTGTGAAATAAAAATACCTTACACCCCAACACATGAACTGGCTATACTAGGATATTCCGCCCCTACGCTCTACCTGCATGGGGTAGATGCAGCGGCCCCTGTTTCCCACAATGGCTCAAAACACTTTCAAACTCTGTCCCTTGGTCTCCCCTGTGTGGGGATCGGCTGTGAGGACGGGAACACGGGAAAAGCCATGGCACAACAGTTGAGCAACTCACCAAATCTGCTGCCTGCCTCACGCTGCTCAAGCATCTTACAGAAAGCCCTGGATAACCAACTGCACGCACTGCCACTAGTGCATACTGTGTCTTAAAGGGAAATGCCCTTGTTCCAGACAGAAACACTTCTTTTGAGATCCTCAATCTCGGATTTTCATTTTTTCTGCCCATTATTATGACTATCAGCAAATGCAGCAATCGAAAACCACCTCCCCAAATAAATGACAGTAACTGGAACCAGAGGTTCCTGCAATTAAACAACTCACTAGATTAAATGTTTCCTCCTGTCCATTTCACGTGGTTTTTGCTTCTTAATTTTATTGAGCACTCGTTTTATTACAGGAAGCAGTAAACCAAAATCTGCAACAGCAGTTTACTACTATTACAACAGTAACACCTCTTTTCTTTTTTAAGCGAAATTTCAGGAATCCGAAGATCTCCCTGTACATGAGCCATAGAACCGTACATGGTATCCAGAACAAGGATGAAATTACCAGTTTCACAGACAGAGCTCTATTACGTGACTTCTTGTATATCTCCTAATTTACACGGTCTTGTGTTTAGACTTGTAAGTACCACCCCCCACCTAACACGTTCACCACTGACTCCAGCAACATGCAGACCAGGATCCTAAAAACGTATAAAATGTAACACATTTGAGCAGATTTCTTCAGTGTGCACGGCACTGCCTTACACCACCTTGCTGATGTCACTACTTTGCAGAACTGCTCAGCTGTTTTACTCACTAGCACCTTCTGAAGTCCTCCTCAGCAGTCGTAATGAACCTGAGCAACTGCGATCTGACAGCCAGGGTTACCACTTCATTACCCACTCCATCCTTCAGATTTCTAATATAGCTATTAAACCCTAAACATTTGGTATTGATCCCTGCTGCACAGAACACTGTTAACCCTTTCCAGGGACCAGAACCGGCCACTCTTCTTTTTCCCCCCCTCTGTATTCTAAACTGAGCTCAACAAGACTTATCTCTTGGACGTTCACCAAGCATTTCAAAGCACTAGAGCGTGGAAGAGTCCTGGTGCTCCCCAAGTGTCGCCATGACCCAGTTTTCTGAGAGATGAGAGCACATAAAAATAGTTCTGTCTTTGCCCTCTTATTCACTATAGAGAGACCTAAACTAGGATATCAAGACTAGATAGCTGAGACAATGTCAGAAGCCAATGATGAGCTCAGCTTACAGTGAACTAAACCAAAAGGCTAGCAAAAGGAGATATCTGGGATAATTTCTTGAACAAATTTGGCAAGTAACCACTGGACACAGAGAGAAAATCACATGTAACAGAATTTTGAGATCAAAGCATGGGGGATGTATAAATTCAAGCTCTGAATGACTACATTTTATGCCGTAAGAAGATAATACTTTCTTAACACACATTAAAACAACAAAAACAACAAGAAAGCCGTTCCTTATCTTGCCATTATGTTGTCATTCCTTCTTCTGGACCCCCAAAAGGGCTTACAGTTACTGCCATATTCTTTCAACAAGCTACCCCCACACGCAGAACTTTAAGTCACCCAGACCTTCTGGGCCCAAAGGCCCATGACTCCTGTTTAGAAGGGTAACAAGCGTTTCTGTCAGAGCCAGAGCTCGACAAGGCTCTCTGCTTCAAAAGTATTTCTGATCATCAGCAAACACTGCATCGCACATGGCACAGGAGACGGTTCATGCCATGCCCCTCTCCTCACCTGGCCACCCCGCTCTGGGAGGTTGGAGCTGCTGCGCAGACCAGCCTGTGGAAACACCCACAGCGGAACCAAGGAGCCCTAAAAGCATTTTTGGAAACCTCTGCTGTTCCTCCTGCCTGTTTGGTAGCTACACGTTTTAGCCTTAAAGAGCGGACGTAGAGGTTACTTAAAGAAAAACCTAGGCTATAAAGACTGAACTAGCAGCAGCAGAGGACTGGAGAGAAAAACAAGAAACAACATTGGTAAGAAAAAACATGGCAAAGGTTAAAAGGAAATGTTGGGAAAGAGACGATTGTTGTTTGATTCCTAAAGCAGGTGACGCAGCATATGTGATGTTAATGATGAAAGAAGACTTGTTAAAAGAATCCAAATGCTTAGCGAGGGGAAACGGAAGCAGGAATGATAACCAAATGGTAAGAAACAAAATTAGTACCTCCAGCTGTAGCAAGGCTGGGAAAAATACAAGGGTCTACAGGATTGCTGGAATAAGCAAAGTGGGAACAGCTGTGCGTATTGGTGAAGAAAGCAGTGAACAAAGGACAGTTGTGTTGTGAAGGGCGATGTGCATGTGCTCTGCATCCACTCCGTGCCTGCCTTTGTTTTGTTTTCTAGGCTGACCTTCACCCCACGCCACACAAAGGATTCAGTGAAAGCCTCCGTTCACAGTCTCAGTTAAAAGCCTGAAAGAACCAATGTGTCTTGCGCTGCAGCCCATAGCCTGAGCCCAAGTGCCAGCGACCAGAGGGAGCATCTCCAGCAGCTCAAGGTGGGGGAACCGGCATCCCACAGAGGCTCTGAACGAGCCCTCCCAGTGTCTGCAACAGGCAGAACAACTGAAAAATAACATTTAGCTTGCTCTCCAAAGGGTTGCTCCTAAGCTTGTATGATGAAGAGATCAAAGCCAGGGGAAGGATGGGAGCTTACAGGACAGCAAAGGATGTTGAGAGTAAATGAGTAGTGAGCATGCTAATTAGGCACACATGCGACGTCACGCCACTGAAGGAGCATGCTAACAGTTTGGGCAATTTGAATCAAAACATGTGAAAGCAGTTAAGCATGTCACCACCAATGCTCTCTTTGGAAGTGTTCCGCTGCTTTATGAGAAGCTCTTCAAAACACACAGGCACATGTAGGCTCATAGCAGAAGGTGCAACCCACAAGCACTTGAAAGCGCGGGGCTGCCCAAAGGGCATCCCCTGTGCCATGTGTGGTCTGCAAAGCCTCTCCATGAGGCTTGCGGTTTTTTCCTTTACATTGTTGTATTTTGTTTTAATTCTGGTACTACATTTAATTGAGGTATTGCAACGTAGACTCCCTAAGCAGCATCCAGTTTGGTATGCTCTCTGAAGACAATTTGGGGAACATCTGTGTAACAGGCAAGATGCAAACTGACCTCAGGGCTTTGGTCTAAAAGACTCACTTACTGCCAGAATTATCTTGGTGTAATTATACCTCTGTAAATCCCCATTTATTCTGGAATAAGAACTTTTTTTTTTAACCTGATTTAGCTTATACAACTTCCATAAGTTGTATCAGTGGGGGCAGTTGTACATGCACAATGCTGCTAAATTCCTCTGCATGACCCTTCGTATCACGCACAAAAAAGAGAAAATTAAAAACAGAATTAAATAGTAAAATAAAATACTAATTTAATTAGAGGCAAGAATGTGTCTTCCTGTTGTTCAGTCATATGGCCCTTGATGTGTTCAAAAAGTAAATGTTAAAACAAAGGAATTACCCTTTTCTTTTACTAATATTTTTTCCCAGGTTCTGATAGCTTCACTCTTGAAGAGTAGATAACCATTGACATTTAGAGTTGCATGTACTATTTCTCCAAAAACTTCCTGTTATGGTCAAAGACAGAGACATTAAAGGAGCCAAATTTAGTTCCTATTGCCATATGTTGTTTCCAATAGTCACAGCTTGAGTTTCAAAACTGATGTAGATTGGCACTTCCCTTTACCTCCATTGAGTGCTGCTGTACTCTCAGTACTTCCGAAAATCAGGAGTTACTGAGGAGCCTAATTTTAGGCACTAATTTCTGGATCCCAGTATAAAAGCTCAGACTTGAACATGAAAAGAATCCATGCACTTAAGCTATTTGGGAATATATGAAAGTCTCGGACACAATGCTTGAAGTTACGCATCTCCTTCATACTTCCACTTATGAGTAAGAGCTTAAAAGCCTACTTTAGGGCAAAAAGGTTTGAATGCGATTTACACACCTTTTGCCTTGCTCCTGACAAACTTTATTCGACTGAAGTTCTGATGTAATCAGTGTTTCCAAGAAAAGCTTTGGGTCTGCAAAATTACTTTCTTAAGATGAAGAAAAGAGGGATACAGAGTAAGGAGTTCTTGGCTCTACAGAAGATAATTCCGATACTCAGAGTCATTTCCTCACGATATCTTTGGAGGATGCAAAAGCCTTGTGTAACTTTCCAGTAACATTTTCCTCCTGATAACACAACTTCTTTCAATGGCAGGAGTAATCTTGCCAAACATAATCACCACAAATTTTCCCCTCATACGCAGCCTCTGACTGTATCGCTCATCACCTACGCAGCCAGACATTATGCAAGCCTGTTTGCCAGATACTGTTCCTCAGGATGTGCTTGCAGAACACCAGAAGTACCCACGCTCTCTCTCAGGCCTCCAGAGAGTCGGCCATCTCCTTCAACTACGGCTTCCACCAACAGTGAAGTCACAGTGCTGGCTTTGTGATATCACAGCATTCTCCGTAGCAACAGCCTATGAGGTCACAAATAAAGGATTATCGCTTTGCTGCAGGATTAAGGGAACTAAGAAGCCGGTCTGTCAGGAAGACGGGTTTTACTTCAAATAATGGGAATTAGGAGAATGCTGAAAAAAAACGGGTTGTTGACTGTCTTTGTCTCGCATGATCCCTTTTTTCAATAACACTGTAAAACAAGATATTACTTTCTTTGACAGCTCCCAAGTAACTGAGTGAACTGTAGACTGCCTCTTGAGCTTTTACTTGGGAGATGAATCCTGAAACAACTTCTGTATCTTTTGACTCCTTGGTCATTTGATTTTGCAAGTGAGGTCAGCAGTCAGACCACTCTCCTAAAATTGTCTGCTGGTCAGTTTATTCACATGTGTTCAAAGCTGGCAGTAAGTTCCAGAAAGTGACCAAAAGGGGAAGAAAAAAAAAAAAAAAAAAAAAAA
>Ga0065711_1031412_pt1 | contig 29755 bp, 14 predicted proteins | sample Hoacrofraction12_FD_59098 | JGI IMG/M metagenome (GOLD analysis project Ga0065711, IMG submission 59098) | Hoatzin crop microbial communities from Cojedes, Venezuela - Epithelial fraction 12 v2 (version 2) | ecosystem: Host-associated > Birds > Digestive system > Esophagus > Crop | place... | reverse complement strand
GGTCCTGTGCAGCCTGCTGTAGGTGACCCTGCTTCGGCGGGGGGGTTGGACTAGATGACCCACAGAGGTCCCTTCCAACCCCTACTATTCTGTGATTCTGTGATTCTGTGATCACAGCCATGGAACTGTGAATCTTTTCTGTTCTCAGCAGTTTTCTATTTGTTTTTTACTATGACACTTCACTTGCAGCCAGAAGTCCTAGGAAACAGTAAGATTACAGGCATATCCCTCTTTTGGTTGCTTTATTTGGCTGAATCAGCATACTGAGGGAGGGAGGGGACAGGGATAATTTAGATGTTGGAGGTTTTGAGGTTTTTTCTTAAACTCTATGCCCTTTTGATGAATTGTGCAGGAAACTTAACAGGGTAGTTTGGGAAAACTTGTACTTTACGATGGCAGAAACCCAAGAGTTAGGCAGTTCTATGCTCAATGTCATCGTGTGTTAATATTATTTTTTGTGTCTGATTCTAAAATTGTATTTCTGGAAACCTGATGACTAACACCTGGTGTGAAAACAGTTCCCCCAGGTATATCCCTTGTCTTTCTTGTACGCATTATTAGATGACACTGACTGCTGTACAGCTATGTTGTCCAAGTGTAAGTGATCACCAAGATCAAAGCCTCTGCTCTGGCATTGGAACGCAAGTCCTAAAGCCCAGAAGAGAGGAGGAACAAAAGGCGGGAAACAGTGTAACAGCCTTCTGCAAGTAATGAGGCAGAAGAGTTTTGGGTAGTTTTTCCGGTAGGATAAGATAAGGAAGGACCTATTCAAAACTGCAAGATGACTGTGCAAGTTCAGTGTGACATGGGCTTTTAAACCTGGCCCTTGATGCTGCTCATCAAGTCTTGCGGAAGCCACATTTGTTTGTAACATGTTGGTTTTCCTCCAAAACTTTGTTTTGCTGCTTGTCTGGCAGTGTGTTTTAACCTGTTGTCTGCTGTCTAGATTGTAGTTACTGATATTTTAAACACTTCTTAAACCTGAAACTTTCCTGAATGTTGTGAAACAGACACTTTTGGTTTTTTGTATTTACAGCTACTCCTGTCCGTGCTTCCACAGTTAGTATTGTGTTTTGTTGGGAAGACTTATTTTTCTCATTTAAACCTCTTGCATGATGCATTTTATGAAGTTCTTAATACCTGGATGTGTCAGCCCGATACAGTCTTTTAGATAAGCAGGCTCTAAATCAATGAGTTTTTAAGTGGCAGTCTTCCAGCTGTGTCTTGTGATCAGTGTGACTACTGATTGCATGTGTGATGTTAAAAAGTGGTATGTGTACGTCAGAAGTGCAGAAGGAGTTGGCAAAAAAATTTGAAAGACAGAACATTAAATTTGCTTCCTGATGGTGGAATATAACTATTGAGTAACAGTGAGTGATAAGTGTCACATTCTAGTTGTTCCTAGAGTGTAAGTATAGAAACACTAACACGGGGGAAAGGAGGATCAAAGGAGAGGAGTTTCTTCTATGTTGATGGCTACTTTCTGGATGTGACTTCTTGATTTTGCCCTGAAATATTAAGATCTTTTTTATTAAATGAGGAAAACATTTTTTGATCACTTGAGTTTTGAACTGCTATGTGATTTTTTTTTTTTTTCTTTTTTCCCTTGAAGCCTTGTAGTTGCACAGGATTAATTTCTTGTGATGTATGTCTTGTGCTCTTACTCTCTGGATGACATTGGATACCCCTAAACAGTGCAGGGCTTCTGCCATAAGAAGACCATGAAGTTTGGCTGGAAAACAGGTCCAAAGCAGACTATTTTCCAAAAGTCCATGACATCCTTGGATAAAAGATAGAGGAAATTCACATAGTCCAAAATTACTTCCATATTGCAAACTGGAGGCACTTCAAAATAGAGGAGGCACCATGAATTGGAAAAATGAAATATTTTATCTTTTACTAAGTAACATTTGCCTTAATGATAAAATAGAAATATTTCCAGTGTGATTATGTAACCACAGTAGTGCAACACAGTGCATAACTACTGCTGTTAATTCCATTTAATTTGATTTTTTTAAAAGAAATTTCATCATAGAAGAGTATTTAGAAATGTGGATTTTTCTACCACCATTAATTTTAGTCCATGCTGCACAGAGAAATACTAGAGCACATGGACTTTAAGTCCAGCTGAAGACTTTGGCAGGTTAGATTAGTGTACAGCAGTGGCAGATGAAAAATGAGTTTTAATTCAGCTCAAGAAAATAAAAATTCAGACCTTATGTTGTGCTCTGGGAGTATCAGCTTAGTACTATTTTTTTTTTAAATAAGAATTAGTAAATTAACTTATGTTTTAATTACAGGTAAATACATAATGGAGATTCAGGAACTCTGAGTTTTTCTGTAGGGGTAGGTTTTTTTTTAATAGGAGTAACAGATTACTTTTCTGCTTGGATTATGGTACAGCGTAGCTGTTGACATAAAGGGACCCAAGTGTGATCCTCCTATATCTTTTTTCGCAGCATATGATGCAATTTTGATTCAACATGTTGTTCCATCTTGTGATACAAGAACATATTAGCAAGAATTGTCAATTTTTCAGAGAACTCTTTGACTTTTTAAATGAAGATCTCATTTCTAGAATGCAACTTTTTTCAGGGCTTGGCACTTCTAAGTGTAAGTAGTAAGACTTAATAAGTTCTGTTTTGTAGTTGGAGTGAAGGCATAGCTCAGTGGTAGCTTTTCCATCCTTTATTCAATGCTTTTGTCTGTGTAAGAAACCCTGCAGTGTGGCTGTTGAGAATGACAGAAGAAACTAGAATGGTATCTTTTTTGTCTTCCAGTTCAAGCATTAAGGCAGAAATGTGTGTGATGCTACATTAGGACTATAGAGTCACAGAATTGTTTAGGTTGTAAAAGACCTCTAAGATCATCAAGTCCAGCCATTAACCTAACACTGCCAAGTCCACCACTAAAGCGTGTCGCTAAGTGCCACGCCTACAAGTCTTCTAAATACCTCCAGGGATGGTGACTCCATCACTTCTCTGGGCAGCCTGTTCCAACACCAGACAACCCTTCCAGTGAAGAAAGTTTTCCTAATATTCAGCCAAAACCTCCACTAGTGCAACTTGAGGCTGCTTCCTCTCATCCTATCACTTGTTACTTGGGAGAAGATCCCGACACTCACCTTGCTGCAACCTCCTTTTGGGTAGTTGTAGAGAGCGAGGTCGTCTCCACTCAGCCGCCTTATGTAGTTTATAGAATCAGAATATAGATGCGAATTGATTTGCAAAATAGGTTTTCTTGTTTGAGCTCTCATACTGGCTTGCAGCATTCAAAGAAATATGAGTTAACTGTCCCAGGTGAAAGAACAGAAGCGTAAATAGAAGATCTCCGAGTATTTGTCTGACGGCACACCCCCACAGAAAAGACCGGTACTAAGTCTGTCTAGCTTTCCTCAGAATTTGACGAACAATTCCCTTTGTCTGTCCCTGAAGTAAGTATGGATTTTCTAGTTCCCTCTTTGGTAGATAGAAGGTTTTGTTAAGGTACCAGGAGCAATAATGACTCTCACAGAAATTGCTGTTTGGTCTGTTTCAAAATTTTATTGTTTGCTTTCCCTAGAACTTTGTTTTGCAGTTACAATCTTTCCTGCTGCCGTTGTTGTATAAATAATTATGCTACAGCTAGGCCTATGGCATTTCTCTGAGCAGCATGTCAGTGTCGTCTATCCTAAGACAAATTGTCCTTGCTTTGCTCGTACAAATACTTGCATAGAAATAGAGAGGTTAATTGTTATGAGGCGTTTCCTTGCTTGAAATAATTTCCTTATTATTGTAATTAGTCATTACATTCGTTGAGGGATTGCTCTGAGTTTTAACAAGCATTAGTAGCATTTGTAGCAAATTTTATTACTAAATGTTGTGTGAATGACTGCAGCAATTATTATAAACGCGAAAAATACCATCATTTTTCAAAAGCATAATCCAAGTTAGTAATAAGTTCCATCATTTTACATAATTGATTTACATGAACAATATCTTTGCAGTGCTAATTTAATTCTTTTTTGATTACTAAATACAAGCCAGTTTAGCATTTCTGCATTTGAGAGGAGAAATGGAAATTGATAGGACTAAGGACTAACCAGTATTAATTCTATTTCATTCTCTTTTATATAGAAGTGTAGTGTATAAAGGCTGGTGATGTGTCAGTTTTCTTCATTGTTTAATTAATGTTGTGTAATTCTAAAGAATGGTTAGGATTTTTTTCCTGTGATGTTATATCCTTTGGGGTGGGGTTGGACTGGATTGTGGGGAAGTGTTTTTTTCTTTCTTATGCACTATGCTTTGTTACTTGGAAGAGAATTATGAGCGATTGTAATGACTGTGCTGCAAAGGATCCCTGGCAGTGGCTGCTCAGTATACATCAGTAGCCTGTGTGTTTGTAAAGTAATGAGGTTAGTGTTCTGCAGGGTCCCTAGGCAGTGCTTGAAATCAGGTACTTAAGAGGTGGATTCCTGTGTTACTCTTGACTTTGCTGCCTGGAAGGCAACCTGAGTAAAGAGGTTGTTGTCTACACCTCTTAGACTTAACTCTCTGATCTTGTGCTCCCCATTTTTCCAGCATGCTGACTCTCCATACCTTTCTCTCTTGCATTGTCTTTCTTGAGGGAATCAGGTTAAAAAGAGGTGTGTTGCTTTCTCCAGCCTGCTGTGTCTTAGTCATAGATACAGGACTCTACCTAAACAGGGAACTTCAGCTCTCTTCTGGCCTGTGTATAGCTATGGTGGGTAGCTTATGGTGAAATACTGGTCATCTGTGTTCAGGATAGTGCAATATATCTTTCAGTCAGTACACTAACTTCATCTTAATTTCGTCTGTTCTCTTCCCATGTTTAGAAATTAATCGGTTGCTTTTATCCTCATGAGCCTATAAATTTTAACTGTGTGTTGTATTTGGAGTGGGGAACAAATAAATATTCCCTGGGTATTTATGTATTTATTTTTATTAAGGAGCTACTGCAGGTTCTGGAAAGGAACTGGACGTTTCCAGCATCTCAATGACCACGTGGTCACTGGGTTTCCATTTTAAGTTGTCTCATGGATTAAATGATTCTGTAGGTGAGTAGTCTTTTCTTAAAAGAGCAGCAAGAGATAATATTTTTTTTTTCATTTCTTTTTAAGCTTCTCTTTTGGTTGCCTTTCCCTCCTTTTTTGTCCCAGTGATTGGGCCAGAACCTGGAGTGCCTGACATGACTCTCTAAAATTTGATCAGACCTCTTTTGGGACTGGGAGTGTGGGAGGGTGTTTTCTGAATACTCTTCACACTTACTCCATTAGATGCATATGTGAAGTTTCTTTTGTGACTCCACTTTGTGTATTTGATATGGACATGCAGATTTTGCAAACTCTGTCAGTTTTATTTTCAGGAATCTTAAGCACATCAGAGCTGCTCTCACTCGTCTGGGAAGTGTGCATCTTCTGCTGCAAGAATGGAATTCTCCTTTCGCTTTAATGGTCTTTCACAGATTCCCCTTTGACTGTTATGTGCAGTCGTTGTACCTTCAGGGTTATCCTGCTTTAAATTATATCAAAGGAACCTGGTGTCTCTATTGTTTTTCCAAATTAATAAGGATATAGATGTTGCACATTTTCGTTAGTAGTAATACAGTGACTATTACATGTTATTTCTCTGTTGTTGTTTTTTCCTGTTTTATTGCCTTGGAATGCTCTTTAATTGGATTAAATAATCTGATTATTTTAGTCAACTAGAAAATAATTTAATTTTAACAAAGTTTTATAATTTTGAAACGTTGTTTCTTGAATATTAGTGGCTTAAATCCTGTTTGGAAAAGTAAGGAAAAGATTTAACAGTAAAATGTATGAAAACATTGTTAGATGTAGGTAAGTCATGGCAATCGGGTGAAGTCTCTGGTGACTGGAAAAAGGGAAATATTGCGCCCATTTTTGAAAAGAGTAGAAAGGAGGACCCTGGGAACTACCGACCTGTCGGCCTCAACTCTGTGCCTGGGAAGATCATGGAACAGATCCTCTGAGAAGCTATGCTAAGGCACACAGGGGACAGGGAGGCGATTCGAGACAGCCAGCATGGCTTCACCAAGGGCGAGTCCTGCCTGACCAAACTAGTGGCCTTCTATGAAGGAGTGACTGCATCAGTGGACAAGGGAAAAGCAACACATGTCTTCAATCTGGACTCTGTAAAGCCTTTGACATGGTCCCCCACAGGTTCCTTCTCTCTAAATTGAGGAGGTACGGATTTGACAGGTGGGCTGTTTTGTGCATAAGGAATTGGTTGGAAGGTCGCAGCCAGAGTGTAGTGGTCAACAGCTCAATGTCCAGATGGAGATCAATGACAAGTGGTGTCCCTGAGGGGTCTGTACTGGGACCAGCACTGTTTAATATCTTCATCAGTGGCAGCATAGACAGCAGGATTGAGTGCACCTTCAGCAAGTTTGCAGATGACAGCAAGCTGAGTAGTGTAGCTGACACGCCTGAGGGACGGAATGCCATGCAGAGGGACCTGGACAGGCTGGAGAAGTGGGCTTGTGCGAACCTCATGAACTTCAACAAGGCCAAGTGCAAGGTCTCGCACTTGGATCAGGGCAACCCCTGCTATCAGTACAGGCTGGGAGGAAAATGGATTGAAAGCGGCACTGCGGAGAAGGACTTGGGTGTCCTCATGGATGGAAAGCTGGACATGAGCCAACAACGTGCGCTCGCAGTCCAAAAGGCCACCCATATCCTGGGCTGCATCACAAGCAGCGTGGCCAGCAGGTCGGGAGAGGTGATTCTGCCGCTCTGCTCCACTCTGGTGAGACCCCACCTGGAGTCCTGTGTCCAGCTCTGGAGCCTTCAGTACAGCAATGACATGGAGCTGTTGGAGTGGGTCCAGAGGAGGGCCACAAAAGTGATCAGAGGGATGGAACACCTCAGCTACGAGGACAGGCTGAGAGAGTTGGGGTTGTTCAGCCTGGAGAAGAGAAGTCTGCAGGGAGACCTTAGTGTGGCCTTTCAGGACTGAAAGGGGGCTTGTAAGAAAGATGAGGACAAACTTTTTAGCAAGGCCTGTTGTGACAGGACAAGGAGTAATGATTTTGAAGTAAAGGAGGGTAGAGTTAGACTGTATATACGGAAGAAATTTTTTACAGCGAGGTTGGTGAAGTACTGGAACGGGTTGCCCAGAGCGGTGGTAGATACCCCATCCCTGGAAACATTCAAGGCCAGATTGGATGGGGCTCTGAGAAATCTGATCAAGTTAACAATGTCCCTGCTCACTGCAGGGGAGTCGGACTAAATGACCTCTAAGTGTCTCTTCCAACCCAAACTATTCTATGATTCTGTAAGTAATCCTTTTATGTAATCTTACTGCAGGTTAAATATGACGTATATTTCCCCTCTGACACAATTGTACAATTGCTGTTTTTTGAGCATCTGAGGATTTAGATCAGAAACTATGTTTCTTGCAGAGCAATATAATATATATTGTAAAATTATGGTAATGACATTGCTGTTCCATTCAAATACATTGGCATATGCATTTTTATGTACTGCAGACTTCAGGATAATAAAGAGCTACATGAAGTACCTTAAATAACAGATGTGCATAAGGCATGGCAGCATGGAGTTTGCATGCTGTAATGTAGCCTGTGTCACTTAGGTTTCAATAGATTACTGATGGGTAGTGTACAGTGTACTGTAACTGTGAAGCTCTAAGCCACAGAAAGCCTGTTATGTTTAAGGGTGGTGCAATATAAAAGTAGCTTTATAGTAAAATAGGGTAAGAACCTAAGCCCTTGAGAAAAAATAGCATAGCTTTATTTCTGTAATGTTTAGTATTCAACTCCTATCACCTTCTTCCACAGCCAGTTTCAGGATGGGGAGGAGAAGGAATTGAGATTCTTTCTTCTTTCCTCTTTGTTGCCAGCAGTAGTGAAAGGTGTAGTAAACTACAGTTTATGAGCAGTTAGGTCTGTAATGATCCCACTCCATCTATAACGAAGGCATGAAACCTGTGTTCACATCTGATTTAAAAATAGTTCTGGTAATTCTTAGGGAGGAGTCACTGACAAGGGATCCTCCCCAGATCTTTGTTTTGCTGAAGGGCATGTGGTTGCAGTAGTACAGAAATGCGTAATGATGATTTGTCTCCAAAAGTGTGTTAGGTCCAGGGCATCATTAGGCTTTGTTAACTTACTACAAGTAGTGAGAAGTTTTAGTCTTGGTAACAAGTTCTTGATGTGTGATTTTATCGTTCAGAATAAAAGCGTAATGTTTAGACAAGTTTTTTAAGTTCACCTTTAAGAATGGAAGTCGTCATCACTCAAGTCCTTTTGTCCTGAAGAAGCTGCTGATTCTGGTAGCCTCTGAACCTTGCTAAATTTGTTCTCAGTAGGATCATGTTGAAAAGGGGGTATCACATCTTGCAAGCATTTTCTGTTCCATGAAGACTGACCAAAGTGAGGCATGTTTTACTAGCACTTTGTGTGTTTCCTTTTCCTTGAGCAAGTTCTAAAGTTTTTTTTCCTTGTTGAACTCATCTGTCACTTTCTAAAGCTATAGTTCAGTGTAATGTTTTTGGAAACGGAAGACTTCAGAGAAGCCTTAGTATTAAGAACTGGCAGTCTCATCTATTTATGCTTCTCCTGAAAAATGCATATCATGGGTTGAAGCTTCTGCATCTGAAACCAATGCCCTATTCCGTCAGTTCTGTAATTGCTTCCGGAAGGTGAAGTTGAAAACTGCAGGCTATCAGTGTCTTCTTCAGTGCCTTTTTACTGACTGCCTGGAATTTAAGCCTTTCAAATTTGTACCGTCAGCACAGCCCAACAGTATTTTCTGCTTAGAATCTGTAACAGTTACTTTCAGCCTCGTTCATACTGGGTAAACAATATACCATTAAACATGACTGACTAGAAGTTTTGTTCTCTCCTTTGTGGTCTTCACTGAACATAAAATGCATTTTTCTGTAGTGTATTTCTCTGCCAGTCATCAAAGTTGCCTATATTTTTTCCAAATGTGTTGCACACAGAAAGGAAAGACATTTGGTAACATTACTTTTCCCTCTTTTGAGTCAAAATCCTAAAACATGGGAAATCAGGAATGTCTTTTTCAGCATAAACATAACCCTTCTCAAAACATGCCAACTTTTTTATTGCTGTTACCTTGATTATTGTTTTATGGTACTCAGTCTCTTTTTCCATCCAGGTACTTGTATTGTTATCTGTTTCCCATGATACCACTCAGTCTGTCCACCTATGTGTTTAGAATGGGAATGATGTGCATTTTCATGCAATGGTGTTGTTTGGTTCGGTTCTCTCATACCTCACCACAAATATGTCACTGTCAGCAGTAGCAGTTCTGTGATACTGAAGGAGGTCTGCTGCTGCAGGCACCCATCTACCTTAATTGTCGCACAAAGACACATACTCTGCCTGTGCGAGAAGTTATCCTGTGCTGTCAAGAGTCAGTTACCAGCCCTGTGAACAACGAGAAGTACGAAACGAGGCTCCTGAAATGAGCTGAGCTCTAGGTGTGGAGAGGAAGAAAAGAAGATTTGCAGCTTTGAAAATGTGTTTAAGGAGAGAGAAGTTCATGGGAAAAGAGGTGGCAACTGATAACATGTAATATGAATGATAACACCAGAAAAGGTTTTCAGTGAAGCATAAAATTGTGAATAATATTGTTCAACATTTTCAACCAAATTCATTAATATATTTCTTCTTGTTCATATAAGCTTATAAGGACTTTGGAGGTTGAATGTATTTCAAATAGACCTTGGAGGTTTGATTTACTTCAAAATAAAATAGGTAGTTGCTTGATTTGTGGTTCTATCTTTCTCTGATTCACTGTGTGAAAAATACATATGTGTGTACTTTTATATGGTAGATAAAATGAGACGTGTATGACGGTGCTCTCATGGAAAAGTATTATTTCGAGAATTAGGTATGATGCCTTTTGTATCCTTCAGGAGATGTAATTTAGTCTGTAATACATTGATTTACTATTTGAGAGCAGAGATAATAAAATTCATGCTTTCTCCTCTTGAAACAGAATTGTTCTATTTTTTCTGCTATATCAAATCTGAATTTTGTTCAGCGTATTAGTTTCATGCAAATATTTTTGTTCAAATTACTTTTAAATTGCTTGGATGTTTAAGTGCTTATTTTATCGAATAGCTTTTGGAGCCAGTAAGATGATCTTGATTCTGCAGACTTCCCATTAGAAGTATTTCATAAAGGCTATTTAAGGATATCCTTTTTATCCACCTTCCACAGACTCTTCAGGGGTTGGTGTAATCTCCAGGGAGAGGAAAAACAGTTTTTCCATGGACGTACTGCAGAAGCATTTGAAGGGGACCATGTCACTGTTACAAAAATGCAGCACTGCAGAGTGTTCTCATACTGAACAGGATGTTTGGAACTTGAGACCTTCTTCTTTTTTTGTAGTATTCCTCTTTGTGGCACAAGCTTTGTTCTATGGAAAAATAATGGAAGGTAAATGTATTTTCACAGCTGCTTTTCACTGAAAATGTTAAAGAGCCATTAATTTTATAGTTATTTCTATAGTAACGTGTGTTACTGAAAAGAATCAAGAATTCGCTCTACAGAAACTGTTGGCAAAATTAAGGAAAAAAATACATGTGGGTACTTCGTAGTACTATTGGCATGGCACCTAGTCATCCAGTGTACATAGATGTCTAAATTATTGGCCAGGCTGCAAGTGTCAGAGACAAGATTATGTGGCCCCGTGATGTAAACCAGAAAATCTTCTGCAAGGAGTAAATCAAATGCTGCACTGTACTGCCATAAAAGTAAGTTCCTCTTAAGGCAGATAAGCAAATGAAGGCCTCATCTGCTAAGGTCTGGGACTGTAGTCAGATACTCTGAACAGAACAGAAACTGTGAAGGTTGTGCGAAGCTTAGCCCTTTTTGATTGAAAAACTACTTACAACAGTGGCTGAATTTGTTGCTGTTGATGCGATAAGGAAGAAAGCAGTACAATATTTTCCAACAAGCGGGTAACTAGCTCTGTGTTCAGATTCCTTAGTTGTGGCCAAACCAAGAAGAGATAGAGATTTGCTTGAGCTACTAGAGAAATTTACCTATTTTTGTAAAAATACTGAATTCTGAAAGACATGTAAGTTGAACAGGAGAGCTCATTCTTAGTTGTGAATTTGGCTTTTCCATCAGCCTGCATGTTCTTACATTTTCTGTTTTCTCGAGTAGTGTCACTGAAGCGTAGAACTCAGTGTTGTCAGCATCTGCTTCAGCATTTGGTGGTACTGTGATAGGGTGCACCATACATACTAGCTTGAGCAACAGTAATGAGGATTGTGATAATTTTATCAACCCAGCTTTATTAAGAGTAGCCTTGGTTAGACTGGGTGCCTAAAGATTTAGATCAAAGCTATGTCATTTTACCTTGCTTTACATTTGCATAGGGGAAATGTGTAAGTAGAGACTGTATTGTACAATGTTTTATTTTTCCTATTTTATGTATTGTATCATGATACAATCCTGTGTCATGCACTACAGAATGTAGTGTTATCTATTTTATAATTTACTGATACTTATGTGAATATATAAATATATGCATATGTAATGTAAAGTGTGGCATGTAACAGCATTGACCTTGAATTATTTGAAGCCTGCAGGGCTGAGCTCTTACCTTGGAGCTGTTCCAAAACAAATAGGACCAAGTCTGTGTACTGATGGCAAGAAGCAAGTGATTGCTCCATCACTGTGGACAGAGAGCTGTCATGTTTCACCTCGCTTGGGAATGTGGAGAAGAGAAGCAGCAAAGTGGGGTGCATCCCTTGGATGACTTAATACGTGCAGTATATTCTGTGGAGGAGTGTGCGGCTGTAGTTTTTGGGCTCAACCTTTTACAGTAGCTGAGCAACACTAAAATTCTGGACAGAATTTTGTTTTCAGTTCTTATTAATTTAGACTATTTCAGTTTTTAAATAATTTGAATCAAATATAGCTGGTGTATTATAGTTGAATAAATGAAGAAAATAAAAAAATTAAAAGCTAGTTTTCTATGATGTCTTCAGGTTCCAGGGTATTTGGTATGCTTGTGAAATCAGAATTTTCTAATAGTTTCTAAATTTAATGTTTAGGTCTCCATAAAACCTTAGAAAAAATTGCTTCCTGCCTCAGAAAAGGACGAAATTTTAAGCAGAAAGTCAGTAAATGAATTACAGTGCAATGAAATAGTTGTCTTTCATTTTATTTTGTTATTTTTTTTTGGAGAGGGGTGGGTTAGGCTTATGCATAAATGCAATTTGTGCAGTGCCCAGACTACTTTTTTCCCGGACACCCAAGCTGGTAAAGCAAGCCAAAGGTCCTGATGGAATCTGCACACCTTGTGTGTGCGCCCACAGAAACCCTGGACAGCATGTATGGGCACGGAAGCTGTGGTTGCTGAAATGTGGTGAGGTCAGGGGCTGTCACAGCCGTTCCCTGGTGATGTTATAGGGTTATCAGGGGCTGCCCCTGATGGCTGCTCAGCTAGGAAGACTGACTTCCTTTCAAAGGGCAAAAGCCTGCTCCAAAAGACCTTGCCACCCTCCTGTGGCCTGGCTGGCAAGTTTTAAGCTCAGGCCTGTGACAAGAGGCTGGTTCCCTGAGCACACAGGCCTGACCAGGGGCAGACCCACAGCACAAGGGGAGACCTGGTGAGCTCCTTGGTGCCTATGGTGTGTCCCAACTGGCTCCCGCGGGGACTGTCTGGAGGGGAGGATGTACCCCTTGTTGACAGAGGGCAAGCCCTCAGGATGACGAGTGGTTGAGGTTGGAAGGGATCTCTGGAGGTCATCTGGTCCAACATGCCTCTTCAGGCAGGCTCAAATAGAGCGTATCGCCCAGCACTATGTCCAGATGGATTTTGAAGACCTCCAAGAAGCGAGACTCCACCAGCTCTCTAGGCAACTTGTGCCAGTGCTTGGTCACTCTCATGGTAAACAAGTCTTTCCTGATGCTGGGGAGGAACCTCCCTCCCATGTTTCAGTTTATGCACACTGATCCTGTTCCTGGGCGCCACTGGAAACAGCCTGGCTCCTTCATCTTTGAACCCTCTCTTCAGGTATCTCTACAGCTTGATGAGATCTGCCCTGAGACTTCTCTTCTGCAGGTTAAACAGTGTGAGCTCTCTCCACCTTTCCTCCTACTGGAGATGCTCCAGTCTCTTCATCTTAGTCCAGCCCTTGGCTGGACCCTCTCCAGTAGCTCCATATCGCTCTTGTACTGGAGAGTCCAAAACTGGACACAGGACTCCAGATGTGGCCTCAGCAGCACTACTGAGTAGATGGGAAGGGGTAGCCTTCTTTCCCGAAAGGGTATGGTTCTGGCTCATGTTCAACTTGGTGTCTACCAGGATCCCCATGTCTTTTTCTGCAGAGCTGCTTTCTGGCCTGTTGTCCCCCAGCACGTGTTGGTCATAGAGTTGCTCCTACTCAGGGTGAGGACTTTGTACTTCTCCTTACTGAAACTTCATGAGGTTCCCATCTCTCTATGAGGAGACAGTCTCAAAAGTCTTATTGAAGTCTAGGTAGACAATGTCTGCAGCTCTCCCCTTGTCTGCAGTCATTTTATTATAGAAGGTTATAAAGCTGGTCAAGCGTGACTTTGCCTTGCTGAATCCAAGCTGACTACTCCTGAGCACCATTTTGTCCTTCATGGGCCTGGGAACGTCTCCGAAGATTGGCTGCTCCATCATATTCTCATGGATCAGGGTGAGGTCCTCCTTCTTGCTGATCTTGAGGATAGGAGCAATTTTCCCTTTCCTTAAGTTCTCAAGCACCTCTCCCAATTACCATGATTATTTAAAGATTTATCAAGAGTGGCCTCACAATGACGTCAGCAGCTCCTGAGTTGTTTCGGGGTTATGCTTAGAGGTATGATAATTATTTAAGTTCAAGAGAGTAAGTTTATTTTTCCTTAGAAGGTGCTGGAAAACTGTATTGCTTTCTATTTTTAACAAGAATTACATTGAAGCCATTAAAAAAGTCTTTGCTTTATACCGTTACAGACTAAGTGTGTGGTTCCACATTTGCACAGCTTGGGTTGAATGGTTGACTGTCACCCTAACAGGACAGCAGTCCCATCCCCTCCTCGTCCAGCTCATGTTCCCCTTCAGTCAGAAGCTGCATCTGCTCACTGAAGCAGCAAGGTAATGACCCCAGAAACATTAATATTTTGAAATGTCTTAGTGGAATTCGATTGGCTTACCTTCTGCTTGGGAGGACATCAGAATTAGGCCAAGGTAAGCAGTGGGTGCACACAGTCAAGAGGTGTGAGAGAGTCATGGAGGGGAAAGGAGAGAAAGAGCTCTTGTGTTTGATGGCAGAAAACTATTCAGTCAGTTCAGCAGTATGGAGCAACTGTTCTCTAGTAAATGAGACTGAACAGTGGCAGGATCAAAGCAGTTAAATTTAGGAAGGAAGAAGAAGATGTAATGATTCAGAGAAGAAACCTAAGTTTTAAAATCAGTAGGTTAATTACAGTGGCAGTTCGGTGAATATCTTTGAAGTGATTTGTGTCAATAAAGCAGAATGCAAGTATGTGAGTATTTGAGCATAGTAATAGTTTCACATTTCAGTTTTGCTATAAAGTATTTAGTATTATTTTGACAATGTTTAAGCATTGCTGAGATATGTTAACAAAGGTATATTTTACTATTTAATGATTAAATAACTATGGTTTTTTGTTTAGTATTAAGCCAGTTTTGAGGATTACTGCTTTAAAAGAAGCTTGTCGTTCACTGTACACAAAGTGCAACGTAAATTACTGACACATTCTAGATTTGCAATTCTTCGTGACTGTGCTTGGATTTGCATTAGAATTTGAAGTAGCAGCTCTCTTGCAAGTATTCTCATTTTGTAGTGACGTATTGGTTCACTTTGTTGTAGTTCAGTTTTACAGAGCATTGCTTTGTTCATTCAACAATTTAGTCTCTTGCCTGCCAAGAAGATCCTGATGAGTTCCAGTTTTCCTTTTGAAGAACAGAAGCACTTGAATACTGCAAACCAAACATGCTTTCAAAATTACTACCGCTAGCTGCTGACAGGGTGTCTGTCTTCCTTTGTCTGCAAAACAGAGTGAGCTTATACAAAAGGTTTTCTATCACATCTTTGTTAATATCAAAGATTCGAGTAATGTTTGGTAAATGGTTTCTCCATTTTGCCACGCTTGCAGGCCTCTGTTTTGAAGGGAGGAGTGGTTATTTCTATCAGAGCACTGTCACCGCTCATAGTATTTCAGGCAAATTCTGCAGCTCACTGAGCACACATACAGTACTGAATAGTCTTAGTTCTAACAATCCAAAATCATTGTATTGTTTGGTAGTCACGAAGATGTCATACTTTTCGTATTGTTTTATTGCTTGAGATGACTTTGTAAAGCATGAGGTCATGTAACACGATGAATCTACTGTGAAACTTCAGACTTTGGCAGTTGTAAAACAATGTAGTGTTTGTGTTACTGCTTTACCACATAGGTTTTATATAAACCAGCAGTAAACACAGAACTCTGTGTTCTTAAAGGTGACTGAATCAGTGCAAGCATTGGGCAAATGCATGTGAAAGTCAATGTAACATTAGTTTAACTAAACCTTATTTTCCAGTTCTTTAGGTTATTTGAGCAAGCACACTTACTTCCTTAGTTGTGTGTCATGCAATAGCATTTGGTTTACCAAGGGTTTTAATGTTTTGGTTATATTAGGCGCGCTGGGATTCTAAAGTTATAAAAACAGTGGTGGGGTGTTTTTTTTCTGTTTCTCCAAACTAAAACTGTTAAAACTTGATGTTTTTAACATGGGGTTATGGTGACTTTCTTGAATGCGTGAACCACTTTAGTCTCACAGTACATTAAACACTAACACAGGGAGCTTGTTCTCCATGATATCACAAACAGAAGTATGACTCTATTCCTGGAGGCAACACTGTATTTTGAAAACAGCAAGATATTTGTGCATTCCCTTGGAGAAAAATGCAATTGTGTATGAAATCATTATGGCAATTATATTGCAGTTCATTTTCAGCATTGATTTTATTGGTAATGCTGTTTCCCATACCATCTATAGAAGCATATATTATGTCTTTGATTTCAGCACTGTGGAATGTCACATGCCACAAGAAAAAAAAAAAGCCAACTTTTTAGTGCATCCAAGTAATTTCTATTGTGTTTTTTTCCTACAAATGGTGTTTAAAAATAGCTGTATCCTTAGACACAGAGTTGCATTGAGTTTGCAGTTTCATGATTCTGAGATTATAGGTGCCTGCTATTTATTTGAAATGGTAGGGGATCTGATTAAATTGATAATGCTTTCTCCTTTTGAAGGTGTACTTCTTTTTTGTGCCTTATGCTTGTTTCAGTCTGCTCATTTATTAACATTTCTGCCCAAGAGAGATGCCATCACTTTTGTTTCTATAGCATATGCGCTCTCTTCATCCATTGTCATGTAAGATAAATGTGTTTCTCTGAGCTAGTAACATTTTCTAACCCTTCCTTTTTTGTTTGTGTTCAGCTGCAGTCGAATAACTATGTCCATGCTGACTTCCAATACTATTCTTCTCTGTTTTAACATATTTGGAGGTCTCTTACATTCTAGTTCTGTGGGATGCTGTGCGGCATCTTTCTGTTTTCACTCTCAGTGCTGTTCATCAAGTGATATTTCCTATCCATCTCTAAATTGTCCTTATTGTTTACATCATAGTTTTACAATGATGGATTGGTTTTAACCATCATTGCTTTCTCCTGTGTAAAAACATAATCTTTTTTTTTTTTTTTGGAGAGAAGAATCCTTTTCCTGGTCCTTTTTTTTTTTGAAGATGATTCTTTATTGCAATCTCAAGTGCATTTGGTATTGCAGTTCTTACTGCAATAAGTAAGTATTATTTTTTTTATCACAGATTGATGCCTGGGAAGAGCTGTTCATAGTAATTTTTTAGGTGTCCTTTCTTCAGTCACTTTCATATTTATATTAGGCATTTCTTTCCCTATTATACTGTGTTTATTCTTGTCTTTACTATTTTTTTTTATTTTGTTTTATCTTATTCTTTCGTATTTCTGTTAATCTTTGATAAAACTTTGTCAGTATTCAGTGTCTTCTGGTTTCTCCTCTCCTCTTTGTCTTGTGTTTTGTTATATTTTCTTTCTTTTAAGTTAAATTGCCATTTTGTGTTATGGTACTGTTTCTGGTGGTCTGCATCAGCATACATTCTGTTCAGTTCACATTCTAGAAAGGTTTCAGTCTGCTCTGATGGTGTCTGTATATACACTCTAATTCTGAGCTGGGGAGCAAAAATAAATATCTGTTGTATCTGTTATTTTTTTCCTTTCATTTTTTCCTGTTTCATAAAAGGGGAAGAAGATTTTCTCTAACTACTTAACGTATTTCTCATTCTGTACACTGACAGAGGCTACCTGTATTCTTAGCCTATTTTTATTTCTGTGTTTTCCTACATCCTGTGGACCCTCAACAGTCTTCTTTCAGTTTGTTTCATATTATTTGTTAAGATCTATTCTAATTGTGATTTTTTTTTTTTTGTGCTTCTATCAAGATCCTTATTTGTACTTATGATTCCTCTCATTGATGAAGTCATCAAGGTCCTTTCTGGAATCAGGGACTATTTTGTCTTCTATCTGTTATGTGCTGCAAAGTGTGTGTTTTTGACAACTGTCTTTTTTAATATGTGCATTTAAGTGTCTTTTTGAGTTACTGTCTCTAGGAGGGGTTGTTTTTTTTTTTCTCTTTGAGAGAAGAATAACCTTTCAACTAAATTTGCTGCTGTGTTTTGTCCACCCTACTAATATTCCTTCCGTAAAGTTAATGGGATCAGGACGTGAGTGTAGATTTTTGACACCTCTCTTGTGAATCTCTAATACTTTATGTATTGTGTAACACTGGCTGAGATTTGATAACATGTTTAAACTTAAATTCTAATCACTGGGTGTTTATTCACATGTTTGCTCCAACAGGAACTGGATTTTCAGTTAAGGCTCTGTAGGAGAGTGTTGCAGGGCTGTTTCTTTTTGGTTTTAGTTTTTGGGTTTTTTAGCTGTGCTTCACACATAATAGTAATTCCAAGTGTTGAATGTTTTTCCTTTTGCTGCCTCCCTTGTGGCGATTATCACTGTTGGTTGCAAACACTGTCTTACCATCTGTAAAATGTTTGTTTGCACAAAACTGTAAATTACAATGAAACAATATTTTTACCCAAAATATATTTTGATTAGAAAAAAAAAAATCCCTACAGTTCACACTGCAGCTATTTAGGTGTGATTTTTTTTTTTTTATCGTAGCTCTGACTCATCAGAAAAATAGCATCTTGCTGACTGTTTCTTTGAAAATGTAGCTATGAGACTGTTCATAGCGCTGTGCATATATAAGAGACAGAGAGAGTGATTTGTTTTTTAGGCTGCCTCATTAAGCATTCCATTCCACCCTTTCTTCTGAGTTGTCCCTTTAATCAACTCCGGCAAACTGCTACTTAGGGGAACTGAGTCACAAAAATGTTGCCTGTTTTTCTTCCAGTGGCTTAATCAGGATCATGTTCTTCCCAACTAGCTGATGTCAGAGCAACCAGACAAGAAATTTAACAAAGATCAGGCTCAAAGTTGGTTGCCCAGATGATTATCAAACAGGACCGTTCCTGGGGATTGTAAAGGAGCTCTGAAGAAGCTCCTGAGTCTGAGCAACACGCAACAGGAAAGTCATGGTTTTTTAAGAGTAGTTTCTAAATGTTCAAATAAATTGTTGACAATGATTCTACAGATTATTAACACAGTCTTGTATCATACATGATCTAGTTTATTAACTGGTGCAAGATAATGTAATTATACAAAAATTGTGTAAATAGTCATAGGCAAAAATATAATTAAGTATAAAAATCAAATACAATGCTAATATTATGTGGTCTATTGAAAACTGTAGGAAATCAGAACTGCTTAAAACTTCGTGGATGTGAGCAAAAAAGCAAAAGTTTCCTACTGTTTCCTCTCCTATTCTGTCCAGCAAGATTGGATTGTTGAAATATTTTGATACTTGATGCAGTGCACAATATAGCTTTATATTGCTCAGATATTGTTTTAAGTAGAAAAAAAGAATCAAAATTATAAAGAAAGCCTTGAAATCTCTTAAATTAGAAATGTATTAAAAACTTGCACATTCCACTGAAATGTTGTGAGTTTGATTTAATAGAATTTGGTGAAACCTGTATTATAAAAGGCTTCTGAAACAGTTTTTTAAAGCTTTTTTTAAACAGGTTTGGGGTTTTTTAAACTGTTTTTTCTGATTGGCAATAGCCTTAAGTTTTAGCAGCAGAGTGCTTTATATTGAGGCTTTTATTGAACGAAAAAGGTCTTGCAGAATGTATTTCAGAGAATACTTTTTTTAAAGCTTACTTTGTACATGTGCTTTACACAAATTTAACTTTGAATGCAGTGTGAAGTAGAAGTCAGATTTTTACTTGATTTTCATTGCTGGATATTAAGATACAGCTAGATTTCTTTTTTTCGTCCCACTATATTTGGTTGTTGGGTTATTTTATATTATTATTGTAGAGTAGCTTAGTTGGCAGCTGTGAGGTGTGAGATGGCAGGCATGAGAGTCAGTACTAAAACAAGCACCACGTTGTTCAGGTAAGTAAACACCGTCAAGGGAGATGCCTGCTCAGAATTTTTCTTGAACAGTGTGTGATTCACATCATGGAGTTGTGAGAGCGAACCTCTAAGCTAGGTTGAGGTGCTGCTGAATAGCTGCAGTTAGTCATCTAATACAGTTTTAGAACTTTAGAAACTTCTTAAGAAAGGTTATGCTTAAGGTATAATTAAGGAACTGTTTCTGCCGAAGAGTCTCCTGAAAAATATGTAACATTTGTAATTGTACCTATTCTAAAATTTGTGGTTCTTGAAGATTCTGTGCTCCCTTTTTCAACTATTAGAGCAGAGGGGAAACTGCAATTACAGTTAGATCATGGCAGACATCTCGGATCATGGCAAATATCTAGTCTTTTGGCCTGAATGATAAGATACGCTTATACCTTGAACAAACTAAGAAATGGTGACAAGTATACTACTCTTTTTTCTTTTTTTGCTTCTTTTCTTTTGCTCTTTTTAGTTTTCAAGGTGTCTTTTAGATCATGGGGCAGGAAGAGGAAATAGAGGAGTAGAAAATTTTCTAGAACAAATGAAGTATCTGTTTTAATCCAGAAGAAATAGTTTGGATTGTTAAGAATGTTCTGCTTAAAATTGGGAAATTTCAGGAAAAAAGGATTTCTCACTGAAGTAGTTTGTTGGAAATATTGAAACAGAGGTGGTTTTGTTGTTTTGACACAATTTGACAAAATCCGGATGAACTCAGAAATTGATTTGCCATAAATTTTCTTGTTTTTAATTCCTGAAATAGTTTTAGTTGGAAATATCACGCAGTTCTACTGACAGTCAAGGGCTCTTCATTTACATTTCCAGACTGGGAGCTTTGTTGAAAGCACATCCATATTTTTGATAAGTATATTGAAATGTCATCTAATAGTTCTCTTGCTCATGTGGACTCCAGTATTGCTTCTGAAATGGTTCTATTTTCTGAAGATATTTAATATCTCACACTATTTTTGATAAATTATTGAAGGATTTTATAAAAATTTTCTTTCCACATAGTTGTTACTAAAGGTGAATTGAATCTGTTAACCTTGATGCATTCTGAGAACCAGCTTGGCTTTTTACGTGGGTTGCAGCATTACGAGGTTGACATCTGGACTCTGTTCCATATCTCCTTTTGTCTAGTGTATTGCTTTGGTCAGGTCATCTAATTTCTTGTAATTAAAGTATTTCCTCTCTGGAGAATTATGTTTCATTGTAAAGGGTATAAAATTTATATATAAAACATTTGAAGTATGACAACTTTTACCATTTACTTTTTCTACCTTCTTTGCTTGATCTGTCCGTATTTTTTGCAGAGAGAAGATTTAGCTATCCTTTCTCTCCTTACTATCAGGTTTGCTACAAGGTATGACAACTCAGTTTTGCAGCTATCTTTTATGCATTCTTTATGTATTTTTATTTTTGAACCTGGAACTAAATGGAGTGGGTTTTCATCCATTATTTATTTATTTTGAAAGGCAGTCTGTAGGTTGAGTCATTTCTTAAATGCATATCAACCCCCATTGAATTTAAAGGAAAACTTGCTGAGGCTTAGTTTGGCATTTAATTAATATCTTAAAAAATATTAATAAAACACTTCAGTTTCTTACATATTCTTTAAGACTGTATTAGCCTACAGAAGGCACATCTGAGATTTTATGGCAGCTATAGGCAAAATTACTGTAATGCTTTCATGATAAAATGAATATGCAAGCAGCAGAGTTAAAAAAGTTGGCTGGAGAAGGGAATGATTCATTCATCTGGCTGCTGGAGTGAGTTTTACAATGAAGTGAAGAACAGTGTTTTCATTTTGAAGCTTTTTCAATCTAACTTCAGCTTTTCTAAGTGTATGTCTTTAGGGTACCCCTTTGCCTTCATCCCTCTTCATTTTCTTTTGCGTTTTTTTACCCTCTTACAAAAAAAGCCCCAAACTTGTAAATATTGTCCCTGAGAGACTGAAAAAAGTATTCTGTGTAATTAGCTGAAATGGAATAATATTTTTCTATTTTGCTCTGTAACTTGTTTTTCCAGGTATTATGGTTGAAGAATTTCAGAAACATCATTTTTTATTACTTTTCAATGGAATTACTGATTAGAAAGAGTGCTGTTGCCAGTGCTGTTGCGCTTCATTTATGGCAAGACAGAACTATCGCTTCTTAAACTTTTATTCACTGTTATTCCCTTTATCTGTCATTTTACCATAATATTCAAATATCGTAGATTGGAAAGTGGTTTTACATAGGAGTGAATATTCAAATTTCTTGTAGCAAAACCAAAAATAACACATGTACTCTGTGCTGTGAATTTTATCTCCTTGGGGCATTCTGATTCATATTTAAATTTTGATTTAGTTTTTATGGTATTTAATAATTTGAATTTCTTTTGCATTTTAAGACAGTATTTTTGTTCACAAACAAATAGGGTTTGGAAGTGTAGTTTTGCGGGAAATGTGTGTTTTTGGTTCACAGTTCCTGAAATATGTGTAATGTTACCAATAAAAAAACACTGAAACTTGAAACTCAATATGCTATTGCTAATATTTGGTATTGAGTACTTACCCAGTTCTGTTGTATTGACAGAAAATACCGGCTGGGGTAAATGAAATGTCTGATATGACTGAGTGATGAGCTTTGAATAAGAATCTGGTTGTGCAGATGAACTCTTTGATAACAGAGCTATGAAGCCAAAGCCCATGCTGTTGCCAGCAGTCAATGCTAAATAGAAGTGTTTACTGTACTGTATGCTGGAAAACGGATATGGACTTCATTATTTGGGATAATTCTTTATCAGTCAACAACGTCTCTAATACTAATATATCAATCAATCCATTTCTAATACTGTACCTTGTTCGATGCAGTCTTACAAAAACAAAACCAACCAACCGATAACTAGTTTATACTTGATCTGTGAAAACAATGACAAAATCTTTAAATCACATATGTGATGTAATAAAGGTTATTTACACAGAGATTGTAGAAGAAGATGCATTTTGCCAAATCATATATTTCACTGTTCTTTGCCAATGAATGATACCCTGCACACATTCGTGAACAATTTGCCTTTCATTAGCCTGTCGTTGCATACTACAGCATGGCTTCGTTTCATAGAATCGTAAAGTCATAGAATCATAGGTTGGAAAAGACCTAAGTCTAAGATCATCAAGTTCAACCATCCACCCAACACCACCATGCCTACTAAACCATATCCCAAAGTGCCACATCTACATGTTTTTTGAACACCTCCAGGGATGGGGATTCAACCAACTCCCTAGGCAGCCTATTCCAATGTCTGACCACTCTTTCAGTAACAGATTTTTTCCTAATACCTAATCTAAACCAGTTTGTTGGTGGTTAGCTATAGAACGATTTCTGCTTTGTATTAATGTCTCAAAATTACCTATATTTCATTATTTAGAATTAGTTCAGAGAAATTAACTTCTCTCCAGGAAATCAGAAGTTTTCTAACAGTTGGATGACTGTGAACGCTATCAAAAAGCTGTCTTGTTTTGTGTCTGTATTAATTTAAGGTATAACATAAGCATCCAGTGCTACCATTGTTATTTTGGTGTTCTCTTTGGGGATGCAATGTTTAGGTTATGGGTCACTGGTGAACTGTAACAGGCTGCACAGATATTTAGCGTTTCCACTCTTCTGTATTTCCATACAGGCAGTATAAATAAGCACATATGCACAAAATCAGTTTAAGGACAAAATATTCAGATGCAAATCCAAAATCTAATAAAGTGGCTAACATACATTGACCTCCTTTTGGTCAGATGCAAATTCAATTATTAATATTAGAAAAATGGAAATGCCTTCACAATACTTCACATCATCTGTTAGTTTGTCTGGTATGTTAAATAAAAACCAATTTGTAAAGCAGCCAAATCTCTGTTACTGCTTGATGCTGGTCTTTTGAAGACAATAGGCACAGGTACATGAATTTGATTCAGAGCAACTGAAGAAGTCTGTTAAGTGTTGGTTCATGTTTTGAAAAAGTTCTGAAACTTCAACTTAAATAGACTTCTTAGAAAAAAATAAGGAAAAGTGATTCCTTTGCCTTTTAAATAATTATTACAATTTATATTTTTTTCTTTAATAACTATCCAGATAAAAAAATATTTTCCCATTCTCACTCCTGTCAGACAGTTTATTTTTGTTACAGTCGATTTCCCTCCAGTTTGCACTATCATTTGTGCTTTTTTTGGCATGTGGTGAAATCTGAAACCCTTTCTTCGTGTCATAATGTGAAATTAATTTTAAAATTTGTATTAAGATTCTGTAACTTTTTCAAATGTAGCCCTCTGGTTTGGTCAAACAATTATTTAAATTGTGATTACAAGCTTGTGACCTGATTCACTGTGACACTGAGGAAACCTTATTGAGTAGCAAGTCAGTGACCCTGAGAAGCTTAGTGTTAGCTGCATATTGCTTCTTTCCACAGGAATGTCCTCAGCAAACAGGTGTTCTTTCTGTCTTTATCATCGGAATTATGTTAGTAGCTTAAAAATAGATGCTTGGTTTGGCAGACGTAAAACTGAACAGTTCTGTTTAAAAGGCTGGCGTGGAGCAAAAAATGTACTCTCTATCAGTATTGCTGTACTGTTAATGAGAAATGAACTCTGACTTGGAAAAAACTATCTTTGTATCATGGGTGTCAATAAATAGGAAGTTTATCCGTGTGAATTTCTCCAATTATTGTCTTACTGTCCATAAGAAAATAGTATATATAAAAACCTTTTGAGCTTATCGTTTAGAACACAAAGCTCCTATTCAGTGACACTTGTAGCTTAATTTTGGTTTGGCTTGTGGTAGCTTAGCCATTTATATTAAGTGTGGAAGACACAGTAAGGTAAGAATTTGCACTTTCATTATTTTCGTTTTCTCAAAATGTGTGAATTTCATACATCAGCACTGGAACTCTGGACACTGGGTGGAAAGGGGAAGGAGCAGCTGCTGGCTACCATATGAGCAGGCTGTGTAGCCTCAGGCTGTAAAAGCCACTTTATCCTGATTGTCTCCAAATAATGTGTCAGGAAATGTATACCAGAAGTTTTTAAAGATGTTATAGTTTATTTACTTGCCTGGATTTCCCCCCCACCCCCCCTGAAAATTGTAGTTGGCCTCCTGAGCTCTTGCTCTGCAGATCAGTCCATATCAGCTTGGCAGGCTATTTACACTGGTAGAGTTGCCCAAGCTGCATAGTTGCATTTGTTGAATTACATTGTACCTTCCAGATGTTTCTGGGGTTTTTTTGGGGGGTGGCAGCTGTTGCGTTTGGGTTTGTTTTTTTTTAATGTGGGGGCAATTTCAGAACACTATCTCTGAAACAGTTTCTTGAATTCGGTTAGGAGCTGGACTGCACATTTTGCATTTGAATTGTGCTTGAACTCTCTTCTGCTCAATATTGAGCAGGAGTTTAAACAGGTCTATGCATAATACTCTTCCTTCATGATTTTGCCAGTTAAATTTGGCAACAAAGATCACAGAATCACAGAATGGTAGGGGTTGGAAGGGACCTCTGTGGGTCATCTAGTCCAACCCTCCTGCCAAAGCAGGGTCACCTAGAGCAAGTAGCACAGGACCTCGTCCAGGCAGGTGTTGAATATCTCCAGAGAAGGAGACTCCACAACCTCCCTGGGCAGCCTGTTCCAGTGCTCCGTCACCCTCAGAGGGAAGCAGTTCTTCCTCATGTTCAGATGGAACTTCCTATGCTTCAGTTTGTGCCCATTGCCCCTTGTCCTGTCACTGGGCACCACTGAAAAGAGCCTGGCTGCATTCTCTTGACACCCTCCCTTAAGATATTTACAAGTATTTATAAGGTCCCTTCTCAGCCTTCTCTTCTTCAGGATAAACAAGCCCAGCTCCCTCAGCCTTTCCTCATAGGAGAGATGCTCCAGTCTCCTCACCATCCTCGTAGGCCTCGGCTGGACCCTCTTCAGTAGCTCCTCATCTTTCTTGAACTGGGGAGCCCAGAGCTGTACACAGTACTCCAGATGGGGCCTCACTAGGGCAGAGTAAAGGGGGAGGAGAACCGCCCTCGACCTGCTCACCACACTCTTCTCAATGCACCCCAGAATGCCATTGGCCTTCTTGGCAACCAGGGCACACTGCTGGGTCATGGTCAACCTGTCATCCACCAGGACACCCAGGTCTCTCTCCGCAGAGCTGCTCTCCAGAAGGTCCGCCCCAAGCCTGTACTGGTGCTTGGGGTTGTTCCTCCCCAGGTGCAGGACCCTGCACTTGCCCTTGATGAATTTCATCAGGTTCCTCTCCAGCCTGTCCAGGTCTCGCTGAATGGCAGCACAGCCTTCTGGTGTATCCACCACTCCTCCCAGTTTTGTCATCAGCAAATTTTATGAGGGGACACTCTATCTCTTCATCCCGATCATTGACGAATAAGTTGAACAACACTGGGCTGAGTACTGACCCCTGGGGGACATGACTAGTTACAGGCCTCCAACCAGACACAGCGCCGCTGATGACAACCCTCTGAGCTCTGCCATTCAGCCAGTTCTCAATGCACATCACTGTCCAGTCATCTAGCCCACACTTCCTGAGCTTTCCTGTCAGGATGTTATGGGATACAGTGTCAAAAGCCTTGCTGAAGTCCAGGTAGACAACATCCACGGCTCTCCCCTCACCTACCCAGCCAGTCATGTCATCGTAGAAAGCTATCAGATTGGTCAAGCATGATTTCCCCTTGGTGAATCCATGTTGACTACTCCTGATAACCTTCTTTTCCTCCACTTGCTTAGAGATGACATCCAGAATGAGCTGCTCCATCATCTTTCTAGGGATGGAGATGAGGCCGACCAGTCTGTAGTGATTCCTAATTGACAACATTTGTAAAAACCTTATAAGATGATGGAAGATCATGCATATGCTGATAAAATCTTAGAAAAGCAGTGCAGTAAGAAACGAGCATAATCAGAATCAGATGATAAGGGCAATACTGGTACTAGAGTAGGTACATAAAAGTATATATTAACCCACCTTGAATGTCACTAGCTGTTCATACTCTTTATCTGCTTCAAGTTCTGGAGAAATCTCTTTTCTCTTTAAAAAATCAGCTCTGGTTATTTTAGAATTGGGCATGGCCACACCAGTGGTGATATTTTCTACTGAACTTTCCATGGCCACACCAATGACATTTTTTTCTACTGAGCTTTCTATAAATAAAAAGCTAAAAAGGAAACTCTGAACAATTAATTTAAATTTACTTTTTATATTTTATTTTTTTCCTTGGTACAATACTTGTTTAGAAGATTAGCTAATGTGTATTTAGTGATCCCTCAGGCTAACAGTTACTAAACTTCAAACTTTATGAGTCTGACTTGGATTTGACAGTTCCAGATAAATGCAAATCAACAGTTTCACTTTGAACAGTTAACAGAAGAAGCTACTCTTCTCTGATTCATACTTCTGAGACTAAACAACTGAACACCAGGTTTGCTTACCTATTTCTGACCTTGTTCAGATTTTCAGAGCTGGACTTCATCCTGCTTATCAAAAATATATGTGGAAGAATGATGAGTTAGGTATGCTGATTATATCGAGCTGTCTTTGGGAAAAGAAAGTGGCTGTACATTATCCATGTATATGATGAGTGTAAAGGGTTGCCCTGAGGAGAGTGAGACCCGGTAGGCAGGCTAACCAAATTCCGTGTCTGAAGGTGTGGTTGCCATCTCTTTCCCTGACGTGTACTGTACATCACCCTTCTTTATTTTTTCCCTTTTTATTGTTGGTGTGCATGGAATTTCTGACTACTGAGACTTTACGCAACACATTATCACTGAAATTATTTAAACTGTTTAAACCTCTTGCACCACAGCATCTTGCTGTGGCAAGGGCAAGCCCCAGCACGGTGCACAGAAGAATGGGTGAACCATCAGGAGATGCCCTGACTGCACTGGGCCCTGGTTTACTTTCTTGGCCACCTTGCAGAAAAATGCAGGATACCAGCAGTCCACCACTGTTCTGGTGGATGCTCTTGAAATCTTAAGGGAATATAACTCGGTTTTGAGAAAGAAAAAGCCTAAGCAGTTGATGTTAACACTTATTCTCCAACAGAAAATTGGTTCTTGCAGTAAGATAATGTGAAGAAATGGGTAAGCCAGAAAATACTGTGTAATAAAATCATTTATGACTCTTAGCCCTTTTGGAGTAAACAGATTTGTTTATGTGATTGAGGCTTCCCCCCCACCCCGTTCACAAAATAACATTAAAAAGTTAAATTATTTCTCTCATAGGCCAAAGGAGAAAAAAAAAATGTTCTCTGTGTTAAGTACTTCCTAGGTGCCCTTGTAGATGCATAGGGGGCATACAGGTATATTGGTTCACAGTTCTTGCAATGTCAACATTGTATACTGTTTAAGGGATAAGCTGTTTTTTAAACGTTGTCTACTTTCAGCAGTGAAAGTGCCCTCCTGTTCCCGACAAGAAACAAAACATTTCCATTCTGATTTCTGTTTTAATTAAGGGTGTTTTAATATTAATGCAAGTAATTTTTATTCAAAGCAAGTTTTATTTTAAAGAATGAGCTGCATTTTTTCAGTAATCTGGTCTGGTCACACTTATCTTTCCCACAGACTAGTTGAATGTGGAGACTGAATGGAATCTCCTTTAAAAATATTTATAACTCTGTGGAAATGAGTTGAAAAATCAAAAAGAAAGTTTATAAAAAGAGAAAAAGAAAAGGAACCAAAATATTAAGATACTAGGGGAAAAATGAAAGTTAAAAAGAAAAAAAATAAAGAAAATCCACACCGAAACTCAGTATTCAAATGAGGAGAATTAAATTATTTCTTATGATCAATTTTTATAGTAAAAAATTAAGTAGTGCTAAGGAAAAAGGGAGGAATTTACGGTATTTTCTTCTAAAGGGGTAATTGAGTTAATTTGGATCTTCATAGCAGCTGTCTTATTCAAATGAGTAGGAAATCTTTTTGATAATTACACATACATCAGCTACAGATAATAGCATCAGATTATTTGTTCATAATAGCTTTGGTAGTAACTAATACATGTATTTTTCTTAGTATGTAGCTTATTTTAGGAGAAAAAAGCTTTTTTTTAAAGTGATTTTTGTTTCAGTTTGATTGACTTGATTAACTTAGCTGCGTCAGGCTAACTGAAAATCTCAAAGTTTGTTCTGTGAAGGAGGCTTTAGGAATCAGCAAGAAGCTGAAGCAAAGCTTTGATTCTGTCAAACAATCTGGAGGATTTTTCTCAGGACTATTGGGGAAGCATTTGGCAAGGAAAAAAACCCACAACCTTGACAGCAACCTTTCAAATGCTACTGCTACTGACAAAGCAAATTTTTATTTTGGATCTTGAGCCTTTTATCTTTTCCAGGAAGTGCATTTTGCAGCTCCTGCCTTAAGTTGTTGGCCAACGTGCATGGAGTCAAATGGTACAGCAGGTTCTTTCTGCTTGTTTCTGTCGCTGTAGCTGTCACAGAGAAAGTTCTCACTTCTGCAGACCTATAAAAGCTTTAAAATATCTGTGCATAAATAGAATGTTTAAAAAGTTTTTACAAAGGTAGTGGAATAAGTTATTTAAAAAAAAAATATTTATGTTTCGTGAGTCTTAGCATTGTGTTGTAGAGAGGCTCAACTATAAGGGAATGTATGTGAAAAGAAATTCAAAACCTCCATCTTCCGTCAGAGAAATCTTACTCAGAAAAGCTCTCCGCTGTTTGCCTCTCGAAGTACTGATGGTCATTACCAGTCACTGTGTTGAGACCTGCTAGAAAAATGGAATTTTATTTCCAAATTTACATTTCATTAATAATAATTTATTCTGCAGTTTTTAATTGGAAGAACCTTAAGTAACTGAATTATAATATTCAAATAGAAGGTTTTTTTAGAAGTAGTATTTGTAACCATGGATTTTAAAAGACACTTAGCAGATATTTCTGGTAATGCTGGAATAAAAAAATCAGATTCTGTGTTTTCTTGTTGCCAACGACAATCTATCCTGCATGAAAAGTGTTACAATATGGAGCACAGTCACAACAAAAGAAGTATAGCAATACAGTAAAAGTGTGTGCACACTATTCTGACCAGTAATATCTTGAAATATCAATCTACTTGTCTTAAAAACTCAGATCTGGGCATCAGTGAGCTTTTGCACCTTTGGCAGAGCCCCCCCCC
>Ga0065711_1031407_pt1 | contig 29755 bp, 18 predicted proteins | sample Hoacrofraction12_FD_59098 | JGI IMG/M metagenome (GOLD analysis project Ga0065711, IMG submission 59098) | Hoatzin crop microbial communities from Cojedes, Venezuela - Epithelial fraction 12 v2 (version 2) | ecosystem: Host-associated > Birds > Digestive system > Esophagus > Crop | place... | reverse complement strand
CGCCTGGACAAGGTCCTCTACAGCCTACTGTAGGTAACCCTGCTTCGGCAGGAGGGTTGGACTAGATGACCCACAGAGGTCCCTTCCAACCCCTACCATTCTGTGATTCTGTGATTCTGTGAGCCTGGCATAAGGCTTGGGAACGCAACTGCTCCTTGTGACAGGATTGCCATCTGAGCAAGGGCATGGGACACCACCAGAAAAGGGACGTGGGACTGGCGTTGTCCTCCATCAGCAATGCAGGAGCAGAGGCTCCCTGCTGCAAAAACACCCAAGCAAGTTGTGGGGAGGAGTGGTTGCTCCATCAAAGAGGACTTTCCAGATCATCTGTTGTAGCCGCACCGTCAGCCTCACCCGTGAAGGAGGCAGGCCCCAGGGCTGGAGGCTTCCCGCTGCTGCTGCGTTCGTTAGGAGGAAAAGTGTTGCTGAGTGGTGGTTAGAAGGCAAGGGGCTGCCCAGAGAAAGGCTTTGCTGTGGCGCAGGGGTGTGACCACACTGGGGGTTCTGGATTCCTGCCATTGCCACTTCACACAACTCCCTTTGTGGTCAGATACCAGACCATGGCACTCACCAGGAGCATTTACAGCCACAACCTTTGCACATGGCTTCTGCCCCTGGTTGCAGCACGGGTGAGGAAGGGGACAACCCTGGGAACAATCAGCAGTTTTTCTGGGGCAACAGAGGCAGAGGAGACCCCCGTGCCCATGCTGGACGTTATCCTTGGCCTCCTGCTGCCAATACAGCACGTGGTCTGCCACTCCTGCATTTAATGAGGATGAGATACGAAGGACACATGAGGGAAATTAGGGCAATTAAGGAGACGGATCCATTGCTGTGCCCATTGCATCTGTGCTGCGGCAGGAGAACCAGGGCATGTGTGTGCCGGGGCACAGATGGGAATCGCTGCTTTCATCCATGCCACACGTAGAGCCGTGGCGTTAGGCTGCTGGTCCGTAAGGCTGTCGGGCACCTCCAAGTCACAAACCCTGTTTCCATGTGCCCTGGATGGTGGTCCCTGCACACGGCATCTCCTTGAAGTGACAACGAAAACTGTTGGTTATTGCACACAATCATTCACCTCCTTCAGACACAGGTTTGGAAAAAACGCCTGATTGAATCCACCCTGAAGCACTTTGATGGCCTTTTCTTTGGCTTTCCCTGCTGCAGGAAGCAAGGGGTGGGAAACAAGTGAGTCTCTGTAGCAGGAATCAGCCTTCTGCCCAAATTTGCTGAGGTTTTTTTTCCTTTTTAAACTCTGCTCAGGAAAGCATAACCATATGGAGCCAAGGAAAATCTGGATTTGGGTGGGAATGGAAGGACCAGGCAAGGAGACCATGAGTGGGAGACAAGTTGCCCCAGGCAGACCTAGGGAAAAAGCATGGGCAGGGAGACAAATTAGGGGTGCCCGAGCAAAGTCATTTCTGGTATTCCCCAGTCTGCAGTGCTTGGCTTGGCAAGCATGTCATCTTCTGCGCAAGAGCCCCGAAACGGAGGGTACTGCAGGTGTTTTGATGGGAGGTGTTTGGAGCAAGACGCCATGATGGGGGTCAGGAGTCAGCCAAATCACATAAATCGATAGGATTTCAGAGCCTGATCTCAAGGTTTCTAGGGGTACTTCAGCATCATTGCAGATCGGGTACCCCCTCTGCTTCAGACCCCTCGCACAGTTCCACGCCAGCAGCATTTTCCTGATGCATAATAAATTGATTAATTCTTGCTAGGAGTAGAGGTAATATGCTACTGATGTCCTTAGGTATGGGTAACTTCATGGACATTTAACATACACTCTCCTTTCAGCATTAAAAAAACCCAGAACCAAAACACTTCTAGAAAATCTCTTGCAGAGCCTTAAGACCAGCTCCCTAAACACTGCATCCCTTTGCAATCAGGCATGCCCTCCCCCTTCCCAACTTCAGTTTGTAAACTATTTGAATGCTGATGGTTTTTAAATAGCTCCCAATGAGGATTTTACATACAGGGGATGGCAGAGAAAAAAAAAAAATCTGCAGGCTGGAAATTTATGTAAACACAAATTCCCTGCAACAGCAAGTTCCTCACTGCATGTCACCCCTTTTACACAAACACACCACCAGACAAAGGAATGTACGCGATTCACTCGCTGCCCTCTGATGTGGTGGAGCTCCTGAATCAAACATTTAAACTACCCTGCTTTACTATGCTGCTTAAAATCAGTCTCATAGGACTCACAGGCGGAGGTGGCATGGCAAAAGGCAGGCTGAATTTCCAGCAGACATGGGGTTGCTCCCCATGTGCTAAAAACTCACGTGGGGGCTAGAAAAGAGGTTTTGTTCAGCTGCACTGAGCTGTTGGCGTGTGGAAACTAGGAAGTCATATTTATATCTGCTGGCCTGCTCTGGAAGCTGTTACAGGCTCGACATTCACTGCCAGTGGATGCTTTATCTTTCCTTGCTTGTGCTGGAAATGTCGTGGGACCACAATGATGGCAGACTGCTAGATAGTGCAGTCCTTATTAGACCAAAATAGACGGGTCCCGTCGTTCAATAGTGCTGCTAAGTTTGCAGCTGCATTTGCTTCTCCTTCCCAAGAAATGGGCCAAAGCTGGTAAAATTGCAAAGCGTTTTGGGAGGAGATGTGGGCACACATGCTTCATGGAGGGCTGGGATGAGCCCACACGGCTCTCTGAGACCTGAGATAAAAAACCACTTTGGTGGTGGAGATCCAGGACTCCGCAGGGAAATCCGGTAGCCCCATTCCTTGGAGGGGAAACTAAAGCCCTGGTAGAGCTGCTTCCAGTCCCACGGGACTGGGGCTTCAGCCCTGTCTCCAGATACCACCCAGCCGACCCCACTGGCTGTGATGCACCAAGGGCTGTGCTGCTGTACCGGCAGGCAGGATTCGACCTCCAAGCCCCCAGGCTCTCTCTCTTCAGCACAGTCTGCCTAGCCACAGTGGTTGCTCACACTCATATGAAACAGGGAGGGTTTCAAGCTGGAGCCCAGAATCCTGTTTTCTCCCCTAAGCCTGTGTAGGAATTGTGGGCGAAGGCCCAGTTCCTTCTTCACACCACCAGCTGCCCCTTTACAGGTGCACCAGGGAGCTCTTCCCACATCAAGAGATCTCACTCTCCATTAGTTCTCCAAGTAATAAAACACCAGGGTAGGACTTCTGCAGAGAAAGGAAAGCCTGGCACCTGGCATCCGCTTAGTAAAACTCCTTCCTCCTCCCCAAATCCAACCCAGCTCTTCTGGCCGCAGAGACCCTCCAGCACCAACTGAGCCCCCCCCCACCAGCATGTACTTCAGACATCTCGGGCGAAGGCAACCTCCAAGCACAGATCTGAGGATTTTTGGTGGGGTTGGTGGGCAGGTCTGCTCTGGAGAGCAGGATGAGATTGGTGCACAGGGTGAAGATGAACCTTTCTACCTTTCTCTGAGCATGGAGGATCATCCCCCTTGATAAGAGGCAGAGCATCCTTGGCCAGCGCTCCAAGCAATGATGGGGAAGGGGTTGCCAGCAGAGCAAAACTGTGGTCTTCAGCAGCCGCCACAATCACCTGCCAAGCAAACTGAAAACCAGACACCTCAGAAGAAACCTTAATAAACATGGTTTTGATGGTTCTGAGCCCTGGCACTACCTCCACAGGCTGTCTGCTGAGAGCTCCCTCTCCTTTCCTATGGCACTTGCTGTTCCCAGCTACTGCCCAAGGACCAGAGAGGAAATTCCCTTGTTTAAACACAACAGTCCCTGGTTTTCATGGGATATCCCGCAACCTTGGAGTTTCCCTGCAGAAGCCTTCCCCCATTTTGCTCCCGACCACAAAGCATTTCCTTTGCATTTAGCAGGAACAACCAGTTTAGTGGCTGAATGAATGATCAGTGTTAATTAGTAGTATTCAAAATTGAAATAAAGGTCAAAAGATGGTAGGCATTATCAAAGAGCCTTGTTTGCTCAAACGAAACATTAATGACACTTGTTCAGTGCTTCAAGATAAACTCGTTCAGGCACGAAGTTAATGAAGAAATAAACCCTCCTCTCCAAGGAACGTCACTACTCCTCAAACACAAACCACAGTCTTTCATCTCAAGGTGTGCCCTTCCCTATCTCTCATCTCTCCTCGCTGTTTCATTTCTCCTCACTATTGAGATGTCAGTTCCCTTGCCTGAACATCTGCAAGACGGGCCCATCACCAGCTCACTGGACTTGGACTGAGAGATTCTTGCTGCAGAGGTATCACCCTAGAGCCATCTACAAAGGCATCTCACTGCCCTTCTTCCCGCTCTCATTTGATGTGAAGCTAAGGACAAGGGGGTATCACAGGACTTGTGTGCACAGGGAGCACGAGGTGGATGCTTTAAAGACCTCAGTCTTCTCCAGCTGATCCAGACCAGCATCAGCTCCTCTGCCTCTACACTAACCTGACCTGATGCTGGGTAGACGCACCACCAGATCACAAGCTCCCTGGGGCAGAGCCACTTTCCTGCCCCATCTCTGTGCAGCACCTGGCACAGAGGGGCCCGGCTGAGGGTCCTGGCGTCAGAGGACATGTAGGTCCAGACCCTTCCCTGCTGCCTGCGGGCATTTTGCTGGCACAGAATAAGCCACAAGCCAACTAACCAAACCACTCACCTGAGAGAGGGATCACCTTCTGCAGGTGCTTCGTTCCATCGACAACAGAGGGAGCCCGAGGATGTCTGTGCTCCAGAGCCAGGCACCTCAGGCAAATTTAGGGTGGGATGAATCCAGGGCCAAACGAATATTAATACATTCAGAAGCCAGCAGCAGCAGCATTCAAACATATTTATATATACACAGAGAGAAAGAGGGAGGGAAAGTGCGTGCGCACCCTTTGGCTTCTCCGTGACCCCCAAAATGCCATAAATCACTTTCAGCGGGAGAGCAAGATGCAGCAAGATTTGCCTCCCGCCGCAGCTTCCACGTTTCCATAATTAGGGCAAAGCCTGCCCTGCCATCGGCAGCGCGGCGAGAAGGCTGCTGGGCCGGTGGGAGGGAACTGGGGCGCAGGAGACGGGGGCTTCCAGGCTGTGCCAAGAACACAACGCTCCAGCGCCCGCCGCTAAAACCGCTGAAGGTCGAGGAAGATGATATTTCCATTTTTTGGAAACTAAATACTGGGAACACGCCTACACAGTCTTTGTCATAATCTCCCGAATTCAGTTAGAACTAAAGAACAGGCAAAGGTCAAACTTTTCCTTGCTTAATAGAAACGCTATCAAAATTTAACCTCCTCCCTGCTGGCAGCAGGCGGATCTCCCATTCCCAACAAAGATAGGGCCACGGCACTCATGTGCATGATGAACACACGCTTGCCTTCGTAGCAACATCATTTTTCTTCTCCCGCTTCCCTGCGTGCACAGGCAATGCAGACAGCAACGTTTCCGACACCGGCAAGCATGAGCAGACTCGGCTGCGTGACAACCGTCTGTGGAGAGATGCAATCTTGCGTCCCGTGTCCCATTCGGCTGCGCGAGCGCACGTACCAGCCCGACGCTGCCTCACCCCGTCTCATACGCTAGAGGAGAAGAGAGATGAAAGACAGGCTTCCAGGGGACCAGATGGGCACCTGTCAGCAGCCATACATCAAGAGATCAGTGCTTTGGATTGTGTATTACAAAAAAAAATTTAAAAACAAAAAAGGAAAAAAAGGAAAAGAACCCACGTTCTGCAAGATTTTCAAACACATGATTCTCAGATGTTGTGTGAAAAAACAAATTGGCAGTGCTCCCCCTTTTTTCTGAGCAGGAGTGAAGCAGTCTGGTATCCCACATTTATCGCAGCACCCCTCACCGTTTTGGAAAAGCAGCAAAGCAGGGTCCATTTCTCCAAGTTATTTCCCCCTGACACTTCAGAGGAGCAGTGGGCAGCTGCACATAGATGGTTAACCTGGAGAACAGGAGCAGCAAACCGGTGAAAAGTTGCACTCTGCAGCTCAGCACCGTCACTTCCCAAAAGGCTGGGAGCTAATTCTGATCTACATGTTGGTGGCCATAAGGATCCCAAGCCCTAGAAATCGATAGTGGACTCCAAACATGACACATTAGACAGCGATGAGGCGAAGATGCTCAGGTAACTTTATCCTGCCCAGCAGACCTCTGTGTCAAGGCTGTTTGCTCCAGCCCAGCTGTCTCCGAGCTCAGCAGCCATACGGCTGGTAGGGCTTCAGAGCAGGAGATCAAATTCGGAGGTTGCAAAGCATGTGGTTGTTTGCTTTCCACGTCCCCGCTCAACTTTTGGCCTCCTGCTTTTGTAATGAATTTCTCGGAGGTTCTCAGCATTGCTTGCTCATTTGCAGACTGCACTTCCAGCCACAAAAATAGCACAGACACTAAAACGATCTTCAGGAATCAGATAAGAGCTCCTCCCAGGAGGAAGAAAAAGAGTTCTTTCTTCTCTTTTCTTTTTTTGTTCTCTGTGTTTAAGAAGGCTGACGTGTTGCAATTATAGATTGTGATTTCCATCCCAAAGTGCTTCGCAAGAGCTCCCCCGGCACCTCTGCGCAGAGCTGGCAGCAGGCACTGCTGGGACGAGCTGTGCAGCCGCACAGAGGAGCGCAGCCCGCCCCGGGTTCTCACATAAACTGTCCAAATACCTGCTCAGAATAACTGCAACAGACCTTCTGGGGTAGGAATAGCCAAAGACACCAGACAACACCGTTTTCTGACGTTGCTTGCTCCTCAAACACAGCTCAGTGAGAAAAATGCATAGGTAAAAAGCTCTGTCACATCACAGCTTTCTGTGGTCTTGGGCAAGTCATTTCTGCTACTGAGGTTTGCCAAGCAAAGCCTTAGGGAGCCTCCCACATCTCCCCCAGTTTCCAGCTGGCCACTCCACTCCTCCCTCCCCCAGATTTGATGCTCACCAGACTCTTCCCCAAGCCACCTCAGCACATTAACTTGGGACGAGTGCCTGGGCCCTTGCTGGGCTGGTGTCCTCCCATCCTCGTGAGCTGTATCAACTCTCATAGGGGTCCCACCAGTCCTGGAGCTGGGGTGAGATAAGCCCTGGGAAAACAAGGATGGGAGAGAGGACGGAACATGGGACTTCTGCCGGTCCTTCTCCCTGCTTGCTGCTTTTCGTGGAAACTTTTGAAACCTTTCTCTTTGCTAAAATTAGAGTTTTATAACTCCCTTATCTGCATATAGTTACTGATAAGCACTCTGATATATGTCTGGTCACACTGTGCACTGTGTGTACACGGAAACAGATACCCACATGCCCCAAAATAGCCTTTAAATGCTACATAAACACAAATAAATAAATACAATACAGCAAATGGGGCCATAAGGGACCTCGAGTGGTCTTCTAGCTCACCCCCGAAGGCAGGCTCAAATTACAGCTTATTGCCCAACCCAGTGCTAAAAATATCCGTTCACTGAAATTCTAGTCTTCCCGGGCAACTGCTTTCCGCAGCTCTCTCTTCACCCTTCAAAGCTTTTCCTGGGCTTAGATGTCCCTCACTGCAGCTTAAGCCCAGGCACTCTCCTGTCTCTGGCAGGCACGAGGAACAGTTCATTCCCATCCCGCTCGCGGCGCACATCTGGAGATGGTTATGTCTCCCACTCGGGCTCTGCTACGTTTGCATCTCTTTTCTGTACAAACAGTGGCAGCTTGTTCGGGAAAAAACAAAGAGTCAGTGGTTGGCCGTAATGCAAGAAGCAGAGCTGGTGACGGCGCTGGAAGGAGCCGGTGATATGGCTCGTTTTTTGGTGAACTGGTGGTAGCAAGAAAATAGGGCAGCTCTCAGCAGGGGCACCGGGGCCAGGCGCTATGAGACCCCAGCGATATTTTGCAGCATGACTTGTCTGCTGCTACCAGTCCCAGCATCCCATTCCCACCTCCGGGCTGGCACACGTTTGCAAGACTGCGTTTTGCAGCATTTTTCCATTTTTAACACACTTTCAAAGATTTTCCTTGCAGGAGGTCAGAAAGCGAGACGTACTTGTGAAAACAGACCAGGTACATACTGGACCAAAACTACAGGCTCCAGCATCAGCCTGGAGATATAACTGGTCTGAAAATGGCCTTGTTTCATCATTTGTCGTGGTCCTCCCTCAGTGCTCCCCCTCCAAATTGGAGCGTGGCCTCTGCATACCACAGCACCTTGCGACATGACTCACCTCCACCAAGCAAAGCACATTTTCCACCCACGTTGCTGCAGCTCCTCTGCTGGAGGTCACCACCGTGGCTGCGGACAGGATTGCAGGTCCAGCCCGCCGTTGCTGCACCCACTGCACCAACGTGCCCCGCCAGCAGTTTGCTCCAGCACTGTGCACGGGAGCCCCTCATGGGAAGGTTCTTGCTCCCATCCCTCACTGCATCTCCTCTCGCAGAGCCCTTAAGATGCAAGGGAAGAACAAAAGCAGGCAGGAAGTCATGTAGAAGAGAAAATACACCGCATGAGTTCCTGGGTGTAGCACACTGATGCCCTCTTATCCCTTTAACACCCACAAAGACTCATTGAACCCTAGCTGCAAAGCTGCCATCACCAACACGCGAGAATTTTTGGAGTCCTAACTGAAATGGAAAATACCACCTACTACAAAACCCAGAGTTTACCCAGCCTGTCCCTTAGAGAAACGCCACATCAGTTTGCCCAGCTCAGACCTGCTGAAATCCCACCTGAAGGTGTCAGGGCCTCAGGTCAGTCTAAACCCTCTTCTGGGAGCATCCTGAATCCTCCTCCCTCCCCCAGCCTCAGAGATGTTGCTCCACATCTTTGCCTTGTTGTTTTTCTTGGCAGCTGTTTCCTTTCAAGTCAAGCTATGGCTGTGTTGCTTTTAGGTACTTAAATTCATATTCTTGATTCATTTCTTCCCTAATCACCTGAGACACTGCGTTTTACAAAAGGGAGTATAATTAATCTTCCAGGTTTGTGCACGTGGGATGAAAAAGATGTGATCCGTGACAATTTAATGCCCTAGCTAGCTGCGAGACAATGGAAATTTCTGAGTTATGCCCAAAAAAGCCACACCCAGGCTCACAAAGACTGCAGCAGCTGACAAGCATCTTTTCCAAACTCTTAAACAAGAACATTTTTGAGGGTTTTGTTGTTGCTGTTGTTGTTTTAAACTTGGCCCCAAAAATCCGTTGCAAAAGAGCGAAGCTGGCAACTTACGCAGCGGTTCGATGGGTTCCAGAAGCTGTTGAATTTCTCACAAGGTTATCAGCGATCTGGGAGACCCACCAAGGCGCATTTCGTACGGTGATCGCCGTCAGCGTGCCCCTGCTCCCCTCCAGCACGCATTCCTTGCAACCTCAGTGGCGGTTCGACAGCCAGCATCGCTGGCAGACAGCTCCATCCCATCTCAATCACTCTCTCAGATGTCAACAGCCCCGCAATGGCCAATGTGATGTTGGCTGCCCATAACAAAGCTATCAGAGTGACATTTTGCTAGGAAATGGTGAGAGTGCTGCAGTAATCGGACAGAGTTATAAAAGGTTAATGAAGATGAAAGGACAGCAAATAAAGAGGAAAAGCCCAGGCAGCCAGAGGGATTCTGGCAAGATTTGCTAAGCTGCTGCCCAGCCACACACTAATACATTTCCTGCGTTTCCCAATCCAGCTGCTCTTTTCCAGTAGCCTCAGCAAATCTGTATCGCTGGGAGAAACGCTTGAGCTACTGTGTGGCTGGTAGCATTCGTAGCGACTCTTGCCCATTACCAAGAAGAATGCTCAAGTTTCCAAAAGGAATTTGGGAAGAAAGTTCATTTCATCTAGGTACAGCGTCCCTGGGGAGGCTGAAGTCAGGAGTGCTCCAGCTCAGCCCAGACACACATAACTGAAGCTCTATGGATGCATTGTTCACCTAAGGGACATCTCTTTCCAAGTCACCTCAGTGTTTTTGGAAGGAAAATTTCTCACCCTGCGTTATGAGAATGCTGCTAAGAACAAGCGATCCTCTGGTGCCGCTGGGTAGGGTAGAGCGGTGCGAGGCACTCGTTCAAAGCTGAGGGGATGAAAATTCATTTCTTTCCACCCTCGTCATGGGACAATTCCTGACAGTACGCTTGGGCTGTAGTATCCAGATTTCACACTACGGGACTCCACTCATTCCCTTCAGAAAGCTATTTAATGCCTTAATAGATGTCCTCATCACACTTTTTGTTTTTACCACATCATTGTTTTCTTCATTATCTCTCTCACCACCTAAAATATCCCTTCTTCCTCACCAGCACTTCAGGCTTTCAAATCACTGCAGGCTCTTACCTAATCTCTTTCCTACTCCTCATCCGATGTCGAGACCGGTGCTTAGCTAAGCTACGCACATAGCTCGCTGTCAGCGTTGCCACATACATCAGTCTCTCCAGCTCCAGCGCGTTGCCGGTGCGATTCTCTGAATTCCTGCCACTCGTCACCACGTCTGCACGGGTGGGTGCCAAGGGGAGGACACGGACCTGCTGGGTGGGATCAGATGAGCTCAGCAGAGGAAGACTTGCAGCTCATGTTCTCCCCAGCACAGGACATCTGCACGTACAACCCAGCCCATCACCCAGCAGTTTTGCTGCCATCTCCTAGCATTCATCCTTCATGTGATCTTCCATCAAAATTTCTCCATGCTTTTTCCAGCTTCCCCATCTCACAAAGAGAAGGGTATTATTAACTATTTAGCATAACTATTTCCAAGGCAAGCCTTGATCTACTCTGTTGCTGATTTCTCTCAGTTCTTCCCAGTTTCACAGTGACTGCAGGTTTGACTATGCTGCTTTTAGCACTGAGATCATTTATGAAGGCATGATGTTTGGCCAGACTCACCACCACCGCCATCTGTAACCCACGAGACACCTCCTTCATCCCAGCCACACACCCCCCTGCAATTATTGCTGTCAATACTGATGCTAAGGGTACGTGTAGGCAAACAGAGTTCACTCACTTCTAACTCGATCTTCATACATCTTGCCCTTTGGGGAACTGGGGAAATTGCTGCCTCCTTTCCCATCACCCATGACAGCACAGACTTTTATGTTTCATCAGTAGTGTAACCATGGTCATGGTGCACAACACTGGCCAACCCAGCTGCAATGTTGTCCATCCCAGAGACTGTCCAGCCCGGGCAGCAGAGACCTGGTGCATGGCAATACCCATGACTGACAGCAGCGTCGGCCTCTCCAGCCTCGGGATTTTTGTGGCCGTGACAAACTTTGAGCTGGCTTTCAATTTATGCACGCTGCCGTACCCGCGCCGCTTTGAACTGCCTGCATGAGTAAGCCACCCTGACAAGCTAGAGTTCATGGGGGTTGCAGTCAGTCATATTACAGCCCATGACAGATTTAATTGCAGATTAGAAATTACATAGCAGAAATATTACAGGAGACTTGGGATCCTAATTGTTTCCTGCTTAAGGTAGTAGCTTAATTTTATTTTTAAACTCCCAAGCGCTGACAGCCAATATTTTGGTGTGAAAAAGCTAAAGAAGCAACTGCTACCTCACTGTGAGCAGGTAACAACTTTCAGAGTTTAATCTTACACCTTAATTTGTTCTTAATATTCGGATTGTGGCAGCAGCCAGGAGGCATTATCAAGCTAAGTGCTCCTTTGTGTCAATACACAGCAGCAGAAAAATTCCCCGCCCAAACGAGCTGTGATTGCTGTATCTGCTGGAAGAAAGCCATGCTCTCTCTTGTGCCATGCTAATGCACTTTTAGCAACAGGACTGATTAGGATTCTTGGTTTGGATTTGCTCAGATCTAGCCTGGTTGGATTTTTAATCTTCAGGATAAGCTGTGGATAGAGAATTAGCCGTTTGGATATAAACGCATCGCTGGGAAACAGTTTGCCGGCACCCACCGCAAAATAAATTCAGTGTCCGATCTGGCGAGCGGCTGCTAGATAATGAAGTGATAATCAGGGGTGCGGGGGCAGAGGGGGGATTTTTGGCTTTCAAGAAGCACCAGACATCTTTGCCTGATTCTGTCTCCACCAGCACAGAATTTAGAAGAGTGCTGAAGAAAGTGTGCTAAGAGTAAAAATAAGCACCCTCCACTCTTCTCAGATTTAAAATGATGCTTGACAGGGGAATTACGGAGTCGCCACCGGCAAGCCGAGGCACAGGGATCACTGCTCGGGCTGTTTGAACCTCACGGCTCTCCTGTGCTGTATTTCGACACAGCTGCCTAAGGAAGTCTGGCAGGCCGCGCGTCCTGTCCATCTCGGCAAGGCTGGCAAGCAGCATCGCACAGGCGAGAGACACCGGCTCTCGGGTTTAACCCGACAACGAGCCTCTCGCACCCGAGTCTGCAGCGTCTGACAAGGGGAAATGCTCCCCGGCATGCTCTCATCTTGCAAACAGCAAGGAGGTTGGGTGTGCTCCTTCCAGAAGGCTTCTTTCTCCAAAACCGTTCTTTTTTCCCCAGTCCTAAAGAAGCCTGACAGCCACCTCCCTCCAGTTGCCCATTGCGTGGTGGCAAAGCCTCCCAACACTGAGCAGGACCCAGGAGTGGCACACCACCACGATTAATTCTGCCACAGCACCCGAGCAACCCAAAAGAATGCTCCCACACACTTGTCACCCCACTTTCTCTAGGGCTGGCCTCAAACTGGGCAGCAGCACGGACACACAGATCGCAGCCTGAAGATCTCAGATCCAGGAGCAGTGGCCATACTCCACCTGAAATTGATGTCCTGTCAATCCTTTCTAATTCTCATGGATGTCAGAAAGATTTATCCGGAGAGATCTTGTTTTACAGCCTGTGTCTTCTGGTGTATTTGCTCTTTCAGAACTCTGGGTTCACAAGCTACTGCACCCTCCCCAAGCCCTCTCTCACCCATGCTGGAGAGCTGTAAATCAGAACAACCGGCAATGCATTCAGCTACAGTCTTGTCCATCATCTGTGCATGGCATTAACCCTGTGAAACTTGGACACTCAGATCTGCATTTCCCAAGCTTTGAATCCTTATCCACCGCTAAAGCCCCTCAGACAGCCAAAGAATGAAGCGTGTACAGCAGCCGGCATTTCTAAAGAAAACTTGATGGCTTTCTGACACCCGACACATGCAATTCCCAACAGAGTTAATTGAAGCTAATTCCTCAAAGGCTGAGATGAGAATATCCCCATAAATTATGTTCCCGCTTCATTCCAGACAAGGATGGCAAGAATGCATTACACGCAATCCCCCAATTTACAGCATTAAAACCGGCACGTCAATCAAGGAGACAGCATAAAGTCACTTGAAAGCTGAAATTCATTTTCAGCCTCGCTCCATCTGTACTGTAACCTGAAAGGTTGATTTTTGAGGGCGTCTTTCATATTTTCACGCACAGCAGGACCCATTCGGCATGAGAAGGGCCTTCTCCATGGATGCAGAAAGTGTTTGGCACAGCAAAGCCCCTGTTTGGGGGATGTTGCTGGGGTGCAGGTTTTCAAGGCCATTACTGAGGCAGCTTTCAAAGATGTCTCCAGAGACCTTTGGGTTTCCAAGACACAGAGAAAAACAACAGAGGACTGAGGGCATCACGTCCCTGCTGCTGTCACAGAAAGCTAGGGCTGATTATTGGAGAGGGTGCGCGCACACACAGACAGACATGCACAAAATCTAACCTATAGCACTGCTACTGCCAATCTGCTCTCATTAACAGAGAGTTATTTTTAAATCCTGTGTTTTTTGGACACAGTCCTAACAGCAAGTTATTTTGAAATGGCAGTTTAAAGAAATAAGCACATTTCATGTGCCATTCATGTCACTCTTTTAGGGACTGAAATATCATTGAATTGTACTGTAGGGATCATGCAAATTAAAGCCAGATCCAATAAAAATTGCCCAGCTTCTCTGCTGCTCAGAATCAGGACTGAAAATACATTTCTGGGAACTTTTACTGCCTTGCAGAAGCTCTGGAGCTGTCAAAGTTGGAAATGGTTTGAGCTGTGGTCTATACCCAGTTAGTTATGTGCTGCAAGATGCATGAATGCTTCATGTTGGATGCTCAGAAAATAAGTATCCATGTGAGGCAAAGGTGAAAAGCTCAGCCTAGATCAAATAGAAAGCCTGTGACAGAATCAGGATCTTGTGGGTCCCACCATGGCGTAACTCCAAAGCCGTGCTATAACCTGTTAAAGATGAAAGAATACGACTTCCACCACATTATAAATGATCCATAGGGCAACACTACTATCTCACTTTTTAATTTATAAGGTCTCTTAGACATGCAGTATTTAGCAATTAATGTTTGCACCAAGTTCAAGCCCAGCTATGGTGAATATGCTATAATTTTCACTGGAATCCATAGAATTTAAGGGCCCAGGGCGACCTTAACAACTGTCTCGCCTGACCTTCTGCACAACAGCTAACACAGTTTCTGCCTCAAGCCCTTAACTCCTGGCTGAGCTATGACCCACTCTCAGGGAAATGTGCAGACTCGACACAAAGACCTAGAAGATGGAAAATCCAACTTGTCCTTGAATCACTGTTCCAAGGTTAGCTGCCTTCCTTGCTCCGAGTTCTCCAGCTCTAATTAAGCTGACTCTCATTTCCATTGTAACCTATTCAGCTACAATGAAGCATCACCTCCTATTAGAAATTTCTTTTATACACAGGTACTCCGAAACCACAATCAAGTCATCTCCTAACCTCTTTGATCGGCTAAACCAGGGGGTTACTGTACAATAATGTATTCACCACCGGCTGCATTGTAGGTCTGTAGATGCAGTGATGTTTCTGCTCTCTAATGAGTAGCAGTTGCCACAGGTCAGCTGAGGTTCAGTAAATGTCCACATGAATGCCCTTCACCCAGAGCTAACACAGGTTTATCTATAACACAGCTCAAGAACAGCAATAAACTCCTATAAATTCATTTACTTTCCTCTGATTGTTTTGGAGAGAATCATTCATGAATGAAACGTTCAACTCAAGAAGCATTAAATGCATTGACACAGCATTCCAAATACATTTAAATCAAGTAATATTTACCTATAAGAAAATATAATGGTGATTTAAACACATTTTTTAATGATTAAATGCTAAAAATTGTGTTACAAGTTCAAACTCACAGAAAAGAACCCACTTGAGGGAAACCCATTTACATTTCTATAAATGAAAGGTTGGAAAAATATTATTCATCGATGATACATGAGCAATATAATGTTCTGTTCCTCTATTCTACCCGAGAGATAATGTTAATCCTTTTGATTTATTCACAGCTCCTTAACTAATACTGTAATAAATGGTATTGACAATTGAACTCACTTCTGTAAGAAATTCATTGTATTTGCAGCACCTACAGTAAGAAATGCCTTCACGCTCCTGACAGGAGATCCAAATAAAATTAAAGAGCTGAGAACAAAGGCTGCAGAAAAAACAGATAGGCATAGCTGATTAGGAAATGTGACTTGCTTATACAGGGCTAATTTTTGTATACATCTAAGGCAGTATAATGCACATGAAAATGTTGGGGGGGTTATTCAATTTACACACATGAAGGTTCTGCAGTTTACACACATGAATCTCCAGTTCTTTGATTCCCAACATAGAGATGGCTACTGACCATCACAAAGCGCTGGCTTTGAAAAGGCTGGTGAAGACCTGAATCAATTTAATCTTATTAAAAGCCAGAGCAGTTTAAAGATATTATCCCCAGTGACTTACTAGTGGCTCAATTGCTGCTACAATCTACGCAAGGCTTCAAGTGGTGAAACTGTATTAGTTCCTGCCTTGCCTCTCCTTTTCAAAACGGTTTCAGAGGTTACTGCTATCACGGACTCATCAGTGCTCAAAGGAAATACTTTCAGAAGCAGAACTAGAAATGTCTCCTCTTGCATTACCAGTATGTAATTAGGGGAAAGCTGCATTCCTTTCAGCTGTACACACAAAGTCACACAAAGCGTTTTCTAGAAATGGACTTAACTAGGGTCAGACAACAGTAATCAGCTATAATTCACTCAAGGGCATTCAAAGGAATTAATACTGATTACAGGTTATGAGTTAATTTAGTCATTCTTCCAGAAAAATAAAAAGCCCCACTCTTGTTAAAACCCCGAGCAGCTGGCACAACAGAGCGCTGCCAGCCTGCCACACAGAGCCGCCCATTACACCCCTGCCGTGCGTACGCAGCAAACCCACAGCATCAGCAACAGCTCGGGATGAGGCACCAACCCAGAACCCAAGTCGTACCACTGCAATGCCGACCTATGATTATTCTCAGGCAACAGCAGCAAAAAGCAGCCTAAGATTTGATTACTAAAAGAACATGATGTTACACGATTGCACGAAAATTATTATAATGGTCCTGAACTGACAGGGCTATGGCAACCTCCCTCTGAGCTACGTGCTTTAAGAAGAGAGAAAACATGGACTATAAGAGTGAAGTCCTCTCCTGCGTGGGGAGAGTGGGAGAGGGAGAGGTGCCTGTGGTAGGCAGCACAGCCGCCTTTCGCTCGGTCCAGCGGCACTGGACGCGCGCGCCGGCAGCCCAGCTAGCGCAATCAGCAGGGTGAATCGTCAGCTTTAATGATCTTGAAGTGTCTCCCAGGCAAACTACCTCGTAATGAAACAACGTTCGCTCTCAGCTAAACCCACGATCCCACAAAATGGGAGCACCAGGATCTACAGCACAACCGAAACCCGTAGCCGAAGCTTGGCTTTCCAAAGGCATTTGTTCCGTTGTCTTTCAACAAGCGCTGAGCAATTTGCCTTTGTACCCTGCTATTTATTAAAGCTGGTTCAGGAAGGAGGAGGATTCAATGCCTGCTTCAAATCATTCCCCCTAGAAATGGTCATATTTACCCATAATGAAAATAGAGGATTCCCTGTGCCAGGAGGGCATAGCTTGAGTTAGAGTAATCCCTCTGAAATCTCCCTGCGAGGTGATGAAAGAACAGGATTTTTTTTGGAGAAAAGGGGGTATTCCCAGCACAGTCATCACCTCTTTGCTCCGTGGAAGCTTTTTCAGTCTGCAAGGAGAGGAATGGGTCAGCATAAACAGCAAGAAACAGAGATACTCGCTCCCAGCGCAACATGACATTGCCTGGAAAACTTGCAGAGGAAGGTCCTGTTGCAGAAAATGTTAATATTTTGTGGATGGCAGAAAGAATACGCAAGCCACAGTGTTTACAAATGAAGAGCTGTCCGAAGAATTTCGGTCTTTCAATTCTGTTTTAAAAGGGCTGGGATGCTGAGGGAGGAGTGTTGCTGTTTCTAAGGAATGCTACCCATTTTGCAGAGACGTAAATCAAAACCAAAAAGGGGGGTGATACAATATTTTCAGCCACCTGTGGGATTTCTCCCATCAGCTCTCCTCAGAGCTCAATAGTCAGAGAGGGAGCAAACGTGGACAGAGAAATCTGGGACCTGTTTCACCAGGAAAAGCAAGCACGAGAAGCACATGGTGGGGAAGTAGGTGGTCTGAGGTGTGAAGGACGTCTCTGTGAAGCTAAGGACCTCTGCGCTGGGGTCCGCTGATCAGCCTGGAGGATGTGACACTCCCGAGTGAGGGGGAATGGCAGGAAATTAAACCCAGAGAATTTCCTGGCCACGCCACCCACCTCCACAGTCAGACCATGACCAGACCCAGATGTGAGTAGTTACTTCAGGATAACGTCGTGAGTTACCAGTGATACACAGCAGCAGGTAAAAGCAAAACCATCCCTGTGACTCGTGAGATTAATGAAAGAGGACGGGGAGGAAATAGAGATTATTGTGCTCCAGGCGGAAATACGCTTTGTGGAACTTCAGAAAAAGGAGTCTTTCTGTATAAGAACCGCACTCTGCTCGTCTCCCCATTCTCCAAACACCTTAACCCATCTCCTTTGCTTATTTTCATTTGCATCTCAAGGCCAGAGCCAGCCTGTTCCCACTCACCATACAGCCAATAGTTTCATCTCCCACTCTACCAGGCCTGCAACCACCTCACTTCATCTAGCAAGGGGATAATTTTGCAGCCAGCTGTTCCGACTGCTTTACAGTCCCTAACAAGATGTAGACTGCTCCCTGCTTTACCTCTGTGACAACGTGGCAGGCTCTGCCAAGAGGAAATCTTCAAAGGGCTTTGCATAATGGCGTAAGAAAGTTGCAGCAACCAGCCAGATCTGGACTGGGGATCTCCTTTGGTGAGCTCCGCTGTGCGAGCAGCCTCTGGTTATTCCTTCCCTCAGATGCTGCCTGTGGAAGACGTTGCACTCCTGACACTCTTTTTGCTACAGAAGAGTACCTGAGAAAACAAGCTGTAGGGTGTCCCAGACCTCCCAGCTCCCCATCCCATGCCTTCCAGAAAAAGCTGGACTTTCCAGATACATTGTGAAGCTGCTGCAACATCCTTTTGCAAGACGAGCACACAAGCTCAAATCTGAGGCAGATCAAGGAATCACCCTACACAGATGCCTCTTTCCAAACACCTGGTGCTATCGTCCAAGTCTTTTAACTGAGGCCAGCGTCCTCTTGGTGATTACCCAAGGCTTTGTTAGACATGCAAATGAGACACTCATCTAGGATCTTCCTAGATGAGGACTTTGTGATGTGCTGCCTGCCTTACAGTGACAATGAAAGATTTTTTTTTTTGCTTATACTGGAGACCTGCTGAGCGTGCATAGGACAGCAAGTCCTCAGAAACCAAGGTCTTGAGGAGCTGACAGCATTCCCAACCGACAGCACGCCAGTTCGCCTGTTCAGCGAAACCACCATGAACAGCAGAGAGGAGGAGGCAGGCAGCCAACGGAGATTGCCACCTCCTGTGCTCATCTTCACCTTTCATCCTGCAGCTTCACTTACCCTTCTAACCAAAGCTGTAGGCTTCAGCCTGGGGCTGGCTGCCTGCTGGTACAGCGTTGCTCTGGCCTCCCATAAGAGGCTTTGGACATCGGTACAGCGCAGAGTAAGAAAGAAAGTGCAGTCAGCATTTCAGAATCAGCATCTAACACAACCAGTAGTATCTGAAACACCGGATTATCCCAACACGTGTGCTAAGAACTAGTTTTCCAGCTAGCTGCTGAGAAATGATGACATTTTGAAACACGTTCCCTGATGGATTTTTGCAATCCAGTTATGGGCATGGCACTATTTAGCAGCATTTATTAGGTGCTGCAATTTCAAATATTTTAAACATTATCAATGAATGAAGCAAGCAGTTATTAGATAATAACCTGGACCCACTAAATATTCCTCTCTCCCTGTATCATTCGTTCTCCTACAGCAACATTTTGTGATTCTAAAATATTTTTTTAGGATTAAGGTATTCTGCAGCTGTAGGAATGGGAAAAGATCAAGAGATCAAGAGATGGGAGACAGTAAGGGAGGAGCAAGAGCTCAGAGTAACTCACGGGCAGCTGGCAGCTCAAAGGCTGAAACTGTTCGATCCATCTTGGAAGTCAGCTTTTGCAAAATAGCTTCCTGGGACAGGGCCTTCGCAAGGGCAAACCACACTGGAGCATCCACTGGTCTGCCAGCAGCCAAGGAGAGGTGGTTCTGGCCCAAGGCAATGAGAGAGCCTGAAGTCCCAGTTGCTCTGGATGGGCTGCGAGATCCACACACCCAGCATTACGCAGAGTGGCTCATTTCAGTCCCCAAAGTGGCACAGCCTGGCTGGCACAGTGCTTTACCCACACTAATAAACTTTGTTCGGTGCAGCTAAATTCTGCTCGTTCCAGAGCCGACATCAGCTCTCCCCTGCACAGCATCAACTTGCTCCAAAAGTCCAAGACTTGAATGCCAATACTTATATGTTTTGAGACTGGGATAGGCTCTCCCATACTGCATTTGAGCATTATTTCCACATGCTGCCGTGTTTAGCTGAGCCATTCTGCTCATTTCCAGGAGGATCCCACGGGGTTAAGGAATTAGCCTGGGGCATGGGAAAGTTGAGCTTCATTCCTTGATCTGCCACAGAAACCCCAAGTGCCACTGGGCATATCACTCAGCGCCTGCACTTGGGTCTCCTAACTGTAAAATAGGGATAGGAACCCTGTGAGGGTGTTGGCAAGAAGATAAAACATATTACCATCTGGGAGGCACTGCGATGCTGTGATAAGAGGGGCCGTGCAAGAAACTTAGATAAACAGTTTCAAAACTCTCAGCTTTTTGGTGCTTTCTCTTCTACACTTGACGTACTCTGTGATTTCACACAGCCAGCCACAGTCTTGTTTGCTCACAGCTTCCTAAGCGTTAGAGGTTTCCAGCCCAGATAAGCGGTCTTCCCACAAATTGCAAAAGGTCATGATCTTTACAATGGCAGTTTGCACCCTGCATTTTAAAGGGAGTGAGCAGAATTCTCCACAACGCTTCGAGGCCAGCAGACCTAAGGCTTTACACTTTGAGCACGAGAACCTCTGTGTCATTTCCCAGTGCTATCTCATCGACCATAGCATTCATCCTTGGAGCACGCCACCAAGTGAAGCCTTTTCCAGAAATGCTACGTCTCTAATGATTGCAAGCTCTGTTTTGCCCATCAGCACTCCAGCAGACTTTTTAGGAGCAGAAGGGAGAATTATAGATAAGTCATTCCCCAAAAGCCCCAGAAAAAGAAACCCAATCCTGTAAATACTTTCTAGGATCAGTGGTTTAAGCTTTCATGGACACTGAAGAACTAGGAGATGACATGAAGTCACTGCAGGAATATGTAAACAACCCATGAAAGAAACATCGCATTTCAAAAGATAGAGTACTTCTAAGGCTACAGCATTCTAAACAAAATTATCTGATGCCAGCACTGTTTATTTGGTGTCTGAGGTCTCACATGCAGGGCAGCCACAGCTTATCAGAGAAGAGTTGTCACCTATTTAGAGAGAAGGTTTAAGCTAACAAATTCCTGCACTATAGAGATACCAACCCCATGTGAGAATGGGGCTGATGGTACCCATTTTCCAGGAGGGAAAGCAGTTGCCAGCACCACGACCTCCTTCCTCTGGATTAACGCCAATCAAACAGCACAAGGAACAAACAGGCGAGCCAAGCAGGAGTCCTGACACCAGTATTCCAGTTATCCAATGTGCATATATATACAGCTAAACACTTAATAGATGCAATAACTTCAAAGCACCACATTACCTGGCTGAATTAACCCCCACTTCAACCCTGTTAGAAGACACTTAAGAGAATAAGAAGCTTTCAGTCATGTTCAGCAATATGGTTGTCATGCACACTGAGGTACACTGCACAGAAATCCAGCAAGAAAACGGTGTGAAAGATTATTCTGAGTTTCTGAAATGAATTGCTTATAGGCCAGTGTCATTCTGCAGGTTCATATAACATCAGATACCCTTCTGGCCCTTTCAGAACCTGTGAATTACAGTTAAATAAGCCCCAGTAGCTTGTTCCTTAACATTAACTACGGAATTGTGTTGACATATGAAGAGTCGACTCATGTTGTGTTGCTCAGCATTTACCCTGTGCCAGCCCGGAGCATGCTTGGATAATTCTGCCTAAGTAGTTACAAAACCAGCAGAACTCAGGAGAAAAGGCTCCTGCAAAATTTGGCACCGTTCCACTTCACCAGCTAAATGCTTCCATCTGATATGCAAAACCGGCAGGTGGAAAATTATCCAGAGACACACCGTCGTGTTCTGCTTGAACAAATGCAAAAGGGACTAAAATACCACTTTGGACAGTAAGTCAATTTAAATCAAAGAGTTCTCCCATTGATACTCCAGTTTTTCTGGAAGATGCACAGGCTGTTGTGCTCTGAAGAGACCTGTGTGTCTGAGGGTTTGGAGACGGGTGTTAATTTCTGGTTTCCTCCTCACTTGGTAGGATTCAAAAGGAGTCCAGCTTGTTTCGCCACGCCAGCCTGTCATTTTATTCCACCAGGACTCCAATGCAAATAAAATCACCCAGTGGGTTTGTGAGATCTGCTCACAACAGTGTTATAACTAATTGCCCACAAAAGCCATGACGATGCTAAGCTGAGCGTGCTCAGAACTTCATCTCACCCGACATCCAAAAAATGAAGACATTGCAAACACTGATCCCCAAGGTCAGCTCCTCTCGCCATGAGACGGGTTTTGCTCTCACACAACAGGAGACACATTGGATGTGGTGCTTACATGGTATGATCACCACACTCCACACACTGGCAACCTCACAGGTTGCAAAGAGTCAGCAACCATGTCAGTGCTTCTGACATCGCAATGTCCATTAGAAAGACGTATTAGGCTTTATTATAAACAAACAGGCTTTGGTACAAGGAGCCGTATTTCAGTTACTTAAGCCCTAATGCCAAACTTGGTCTGTTTCAGAAGCAAGATAATACAGCACTCACACGGTATGTTATCCTTGCTTTTCAGTAGCCATAGATAAGTATCATTATGTCACTGTGAAAAAATGCACTCAATTATCCTACGTTGTTATTACTTAATCTGCGTTTCAAAAAAAGCTTTAGACTGAAAAGATGTTAGATAAAGGCTAAGTATTGCAGATAAAGGCATTGCTTCACCGAATACATGCTGTAAAAGCATGAGCTGTGGTTGCACATATTTAAATGAACCAAGCTCCTCTCAGCGCGTTCCCATATTGGCAGAATCACAGCCAACAGGCTGCTTGCACAAGAAGGTGGTTGGACCGCTAAAAGCAAAATGCAGAGGCAGGCTGGGGAAGGAGCCTGCTTCACGTAGGAGAGAAGATTTGCAAAGACTTCCGTAAGGCTTGGCATGAATCTCCTCCCCAGTGCATGGAGACTGGGTCCCCGCTAAGGTCTGTCCAGGCTCCACACGTATGACCAAGCCACGTACCGCATGACCAGAGGTGATGGTCCAGCCCGAGGCTTTCTCAAAAGAGAAAAGGGGCTGTATTCAGAAAAGCATGGCCACCAGATTCTCATTCTCTACACAGTCATCGGCCAGAGGTAGCAGGAATCTTACTTTGAATACCCATGTTTGGACTACAGCTGCAACCCCGTGTCAATGCTGTGTACTTTAATGGTCTCAGAAAATAGGTCTGGCACTCTGAATTGACGACAAATTGATTGAAACCAGATGTTGTGAAAAATGCCTTTTCCAAGTTCAATGGCACATGAATGGTCTTAGCATGCCCCTGGATAATCTGACTTCTGTGCCCCAGTCTGCTGCAATAAACTAATTGGGAGGATAATATTTTCTCTCCACATTGTGAACTCCTTGGGGAAAGGAGCTTTTTAATTGCATACACAGCCCTTGACCTAGGAGGCTCTAAATCTCGCTGGATGATATGCAAAGTTCTAGCAGGACCTCAGCTGAACACCCTGAGCTCATGTTACTGTCTGGATTAGCAAAACTTCAGACTACTAAATCGTCTGTATTCTTCAGGATTGCTGGGAGTTTGGTTTCCCCACTGAGCTAAGCTTTTTTTTGGCATAGTCAAAAGAAGACAAACAATACACCATAGGTACAAACGCACAGAAGTAAAAGCAGCATAAAGCTGTTGTTTGGCCAAGCCAGCAGATGCACTCTGGCAATATTGGCTTTGTAGGACAGCAGAGATGGCCACAGCCAGCATGCTTAGGCCTCACCGCTTTGCAGACCTCATCATAACAGATATATTTACACCGACTCCACCTAATTAACACACCCTGCCAGAACCAACATTGCACTCTTCAGCTACACACGCAGAGGAAGACCCCAGTTTGGTCGGCTTGTACTCCTGAAGGCAGATAAAAATGACCTCAGAAGCCAAGCTTGATTCCTGGACTGCCACGTGACGGTCCCTGGGAGGATGATTGATTGATCCTGCTTACCTTCGGCACTGCAAGGCATTTAGCATCAGGCTGGGAGAAGTGCAGCTTTGTAGTTGTTATTCTAATGGGCGTCAAGTCAGAGCTATTTGTTTTAGAGTATGATAAGACCTTTCAGACCACTGACTCCCCGGGCAAGGCTCTGAAAGTCTATCACAGCACACGCAACGCCACAGCACCAAATATGCTCTGCAGAGTATTACCAAGAAAACCTGCTCCTGTTATATTTCCCTGTCAAAATTACAAAACGCCCAACAAATCCTACAGCGTTCAGCTCACATCCGTCCCAAAAACTGGGGGAAGAAGCCTGCAGCTAAGCTACAGAAGAGACAAGGTTGAGAGCAGACTCTCCTGGTGACTAACGCAGCCTAGATAAACATCTAGATGCTCACTAAAACATACGGTATCACACGCAGATTAAAGGCTCACTCGGAGATTTTGCAAGCAGCCGGTGACTCCTACCCAGCCATCTGCCCAGAAAGGGCCTCCGACTTGTCAACCAATCCATTTCCCGCCAGTGCCACAGGCTGGGTGATACCGATCTCTGCCGTGTTTTGTTATGAGAGCTTTGATGTACGAGTCTCCACCGAAGCAGCAGCCCCCTTTAGGGAACAAAGCCGTGGTCTAGCCAGGCTCTTCACCAGTTGTCCAGGTATTAGGTTCTTTTTCCCGGCTTCGGGGCAACCCTGGCACTAACCTTTTCCTGTGACCTTTTGCAGGGAACCTTCTGCTCGTGGACATCTGCATCCTCTCCCCCTTTTCTTTTAAAGAATTCACCTGAGCGTCTGCAGCACGCAATTACACACACACTGGTTTGCATCAGTCACAAAAGCTGTAAGCCTCCAATTAACCACCTCATGCCTTTTAATGATACAACGCTAAACAAGGAAGAGAATTAGAGGGAACACGCTCAGAAGTGGTTTGCAGCAGGACAGAGCAGTCTTTATTACTGTTTATATTAGGATAGCACCTAGGAAACTCAGCTAGAGGCTGTGAAAACAAATAGAGAACTTGGGAAATTAATTTAATATGGAGAATTTATAGTCTATAGGACAAGACAGAGTAGGTGGATGAGGTGTAGTGTAATGAGGAGAACACAATGATTTTCTAAGGATCAGAATAACCTGCCAGCACCCTTCATTTGTCACTGCCAAATTCCTGTATCCTCCCTCCTCGACACTACTTCAAGAGTGTGAATGCTGGCAGAGGGCTCAATAGCAACGACAAGTGCTTTTTGACTCCCAGAAGACCCATGTGGCAAAGCGCAGGTGAACAGGTTGTCTCGCATCTTCAAAAGATAGCTGAAGATACTGCACCTGCTCAGGAGGTTTCAGGCAAAACAGCATTTCAGAGGAATTCACCAATTCAGCAAAATCTCAACAAGGTGAGTCAATTTTGCCCAGGTTCCCATGAAACTTGCGCAGGGCTCCAGCCATCAGAAACCTGCTGAGTTTCCTGCCTGGTCACCCATCTGGTTCCTCCACCGTTCAGGTTTCCAGGGCCCTGGGGCAGCCTGCTGCCAAATAGGCTGCTTCACAAGAGGGGATTTCACTGCTCCCATACTCCTAAGTTTGGGGTGTCCCAGATGTTAGACCACCTCAGGGAGGAAACACAAGAGCATCCACAGATGGAGAGCCCATGAAACCGAGCTGAGAGGCTCAGCACTCCAGGGATCGGCTCTTGAGACAACCCACAGTGCAAGCTGGTGTGCTATTTCCTTCTGCCGAATTTCTACCTGGTTGTGTTTTGCTCCACTTCAGAGGGAATAATGGACCAGCCTAATGGTCCACTGCAGAGGGAATTCCACTTAATTTCATTAAACTTCTTCCCAAAACAGAATCATCTTTTGAAACCCACTCGTAAGGACACCCTCACAGGGCAGCTCTAGCCATTTCCCTCTCAACAGCAGCCTCTGCACCTCAGTCCTGTTTCAGCTGCTCTCAAGTCAGGTCAGAGAGCTGTAGATCCTCTACATCCCACCAGAAACACTGCAGGGAGATACAAATCAGTGAAATCTAAATTGCCTGATCTGGAAGGCAGATGATACAAATTACTTTACAGTCCCACGAGCTCCCCAAGGGAGGAGAACGAAGTAAAAATTCATCCATCAGCTTCTAATGGAAATACTTGATCTGCCTGAGGACTACACACCTGATATTGTGCGTGACTGCAGCATCGTGGGCTGAGCCCAGGGCTCAGACCAGTTCATCAGACTCACAGGTAATGAGGGAAGAGTTTCACTTGGAAAATCAGCGCCTAAATTAAATTTGCTAGAAAATACAGGGGAAAGAGGACAGATTTTGCAAACAAAGGGGACTGAAGGGTGCTTAAAGTACACGAGAGGTTTCTTGTTCTGCTTGATGTAACACTGGGCACTTCTCACTGGTCATGGAGCAAGAGATAGCAGCAGCAGCTGCTGTGCACAGACACCTTTGCTTACCCTGTTCAGCCACCAAATAGACTCCACTGGAAGCCTAATTTTATCTACCCTATGAGAAACATGTTTCCAGAAGCCTGTGTTGTTCCCAAACACGTACCTGCAATGTGTCGAGCAAGCACTGAGGCTCCTCCTTGGGATGTAGCCGGGCGTGCTGCGAAAGCTGAGAGCTCCCAAGGACCCTGTGGGGAAGTTCTCCTGGGACACATCGGTGGGAGGCAACGGCACCAGCTGTAAGGTTATGTGGGGCTTGAGCAACAAACCATCTGTCAAGACCTGCTTATTAGTATGTTTACTCACAAAATTTGCCTTTTCATCAGTGCACCGTAAGTGGTTTCTGAAAGCAGCCCTGACCACCAAGAAAACGGTCTCAGAATCAATCAGCAGGAACAAGAGTGGATCCAGCAACCAGAGGAATCAAGTTTCCAGCACAAGGACCAGCGACACTTCGCCCAGCTTCACAGCTCCCATTTGTCCATTTTGCTACCCCTCCTAATTGTAAATGGGTTAATTATTTGGGGTTTTAGATTAATATCAATGAGGATCCTTTGGCAGGACAAAAGGCCCTTTCTTTCTTTCCCCCATGCAAAAGCATTGACTCTCTGTTATACAGGCGCTTTATTATTTTCACTTCTTTTGCTGTGTTTCCTGTCCATATCATGACACTTCTGTTGTGAAGTTAATAAAGGGGGGAAACACAATAGAAAGAAAACCCAGCTCTTCACTCACCTTTTTTTCCGAATTTGAAATTCATTCCTTATTTCATATTTTTGTAATGGACCCACAAAGTTTTCTTAAACCAAAGATATAGGTGCTGTGCTCTACAGTCATGAGGAACACCCCCACAGCTGGATGACTTCAGATGACAGTCAACAGGACAAAGGACAAAAGTTAAACAATCCCACTCTAATGGCAAAGAGGAGGGAAGGGAGGAAGGCTCAGAGCACCCACATCACCGTGTACATGTGCCCAAGCAACCTACCCAGGGTGATGGTGGGCATCTGCAACAGGCCCAGGGGAAGACATGCGATCCGAATCAAAAGTCAATCGCTCAGAACTAAAAGCCTCTCTCAGGACTAAGACCATCCTTCAAGGGCAGCTAGTCTTACCGTAGATCAACACAGCAGAAAGAAAGCAGCAGGGACCACAGCAGAGATCACTATCTCCATGGCGGGGAAGGGGAAAGAAAAAGAGCTTGCCATTTAACAGTAATAATAAACATTTCTGAGAGTGCTTCCTCCTCTCCCCGCAGGAGCATCTTCACCCTAAGCACTGATGGGCTTCAGGTGGTATGAGTCAGATCCAAACCTCCCAATCCCGATATCCCTGTCAGAAAAACTTCTTGGGGTAGCTGTGGATTACGCAGATACAGGGTTGCTTCAGGGTGTCCTGCACAGGGGTGAAGAGCGCAGTGTGTTGCCTCGATGAGCTGTTCCCTACAAGCCACTCAGAAGACACCTGTGAAAAACGGATATGTTCCAGATGAGAAGGAGATGGTTTCCCTTCCTTCCAAGCAACTGAACATCAAGGAACACGCTATCATGAGGTGTCTGACAGGAGAAACAAGCTAGAACTTCAGTTTCATTCAGCGCTTGTGTTTTAGTGCCAAGCCACAATTTAATTCATTAAGAGGAAGAAAGAAGCAGTAAAGGAAACACTTACCAGGATGAACATGCTGTCTGCTGTGGCCTGGAGGCATGAAGGTGGCTTAAGCAACAGCAGAGGTCGGGATAGCCAGGTCAATAGCCAACACTGCCCTTGACCTCATTGCCCACCAGGTGAGACGGCTGCTCGCGTGATGGACGGGTGGTTGGTGCTATGGCCTCTGCAAGCTGCTCCAACAGGATTTACAGACTGCTCTCTTATCAAACCTGATGGATTTCCTCTCCCACTCCTTTCCCAGCCCTTGCCCTGCACTGGGAGGTACAGAGCATGACATAGCATTGAGGACTGACCTTAGGTCTAGAAAGGAAAGGCCATCACCACAATTTTGCTTTCCAAGGCTCTGGATTTTTAGCGGACTCCTACTCTTTCCGGAGTTCACCTTCCCGAGCGAAGAGTACCTTCAGGAAATCGTGTCAGTCAAGAGTCCAGGAAACAAAACTGTAATGTGATACAGGTCTAACCCACAGAAACGCTGGGAACGTCTCCTTTTGCAGTGGGCCCTTCCAAAAGGAAACCAACCCACTGTAAATAATGTGTCTGGGAAGAGAAGACAAAATTTTAACCCTTCCCTTGCCTCTCCTGTTTGCTCAGTCAAACTGCAGTTTTCTTTGAAGCCAGGCAAAGTCGCCTCCTCTATGCTTCCCAGCTCTGTTCTCCAGCTCTGGGTAGCCCAGAGGACCCGCTGGTTTGTTAATCCCACTGCCTGAAACTGGGATTCGAGTAAGATTAGCCAGGCATATGAATGGGAGGTGCTCAAAGTTCTACAGGTCTGGTGTTTGTGCCTGGCCCTCCCTGCCTGCATCACTCTCCCAGCCCCACCTGGACATCCAAGGGAAGGGGGCGAATGTGGAAAGGGTCGTTCTGTCGCTTCCCAGGTGCCATTCCCAGGGCTTACACGAAGCCCTGCTATTGATACAGAGCACAAGCACATTCACTCTTGCGTATCTCCACGTGTTTTTAGCTCAGTGTCCTCAAATACAACAAATAGAAAATGCATCTCTTTAAAAGTACTTCTTTCTATTACTGCTTAAAGCACGGACTCTGGATACAGCTTCTCCCAAATTCAGTTTGAATCCAGTTTCACCGTACAGGGTCTGGCTGGGGGAGAGCAGGGAGTCCTTCCAACATTAGCCAAGAGAAGTCACTGCGACAGCTTGCACAAACGTAGGACGCTTGCAAAGACAAACTTCAAGATCTTGATCCACCAGCACTCCTGAGCATGTGCTTCACTCACCCCAGCCGCAAAGTACCCGAAGCATGTGCTGAAGTGCTTCACTGAGTAAGAACGGGCTTAACCACACGCTTAAACACTTACTGCATGAGTGCTTCAGAGATTCAGACTGATTAGGTCCTTCTCCTCCCCATACCTCGCGCTTCGCCTCCTCCTCATGAAGATCTCATTTCTGAAGACATGAGGCTCACAGAGTGCAAGGAGACACAAGGAACGTATTTTTCAACAAGCTGCAACTTTTCCAGCTTCCTGCCCTTGACCACAGAAGACTTGAACCTTTTTTGGGAGAAAACCATTAATTTGCTTACAAAGGCATGAGGTCAGAGTCCAAATCATATAAATTTTCCTTCTGTATTGTCATGAAAATCTTAGTTCCCAGGACTTTCAACTCCAACTCCTTTAAAAGAACAAAAGCCAGATTTTCAGAGCTTGGCTCAGTAGAATCAAGTTATTAATGTTAATATACTTTATTGATCTTAAAGGAATACAGCATGGAAACAAAGGCCGTTAATTGAGAGAGAGGCTCTGTTTACATTAACCAGTCATTCAGCACAGAAGGAGCAGATCCAAACTGACATCCCCACACGCATAACATACGCAGTTCAAGTGTTCACTGCAGCCTCAATTCAGTCTGGTCCCCAACGTCACTTTGACCAAACGTGTCCACATTTTTTGATGGGAAGCTATTCTAGGGAGCCATCACTGGTTCAGACTCCCATGTCCCTGTCCAGGTAGAATCACACTTGCTGTGTCCCTGGAGCAGACCGTCTGGGTCAGCGTTCCAAAGGCGTCTAGCTAGAG
>Ga0065711_1003098_pt1 | contig 29757 bp, 25 predicted proteins | sample Hoacrofraction12_FD_59098 | JGI IMG/M metagenome (GOLD analysis project Ga0065711, IMG submission 59098) | Hoatzin crop microbial communities from Cojedes, Venezuela - Epithelial fraction 12 v2 (version 2) | ecosystem: Host-associated > Birds > Digestive system > Esophagus > Crop | place... | reverse complement strand
AAAAAAAAAAAAAAAAAAAAAAAAAAAAAGAGGACTGAACAGCTTACAAAGTCATCTCTTTTAATAGCAATATATTATGATGACTTCTATTTAGGTATAAATAAAAACAATGCAATCAATTGGATGCAAACTGAAGACTCCCCATCTTGTTCTTTTTCCTATTGTCCATGGAAATGTTTTTTGTACAGGGTTGAAAGTGATTTATCGTTTTAACTATGGGACAGGAACCTGCCCCTCTAACTAGAGGGGGGCTCTGCAAGAACAAGTACAGGAAACTCACACCAAGCCCCAAACAGCTCAGGACAGGCACATTCGAAGAGCACATCAGCTCATCTCCTACAGCTAAAAACACCACACACACACACCTGCCTTAGTCCTGGCTGCAGGTGGATCCCTGAGGACACAGGAAGCAAACGAACACAGCCAACATGTTTGTGCCCACCTCCCCCAAAAGCCTCTGAATATGTCAACCAATTTCAATAAAATATGACAGAGCAGTAGAGTTTCAATCACACCATGTTCCTACGAGCTTCATGAAAGCAGGAGTCAAAGACATGAGGAAGACCCTGCTCAGGTCCCTCCCGAGGAAAAAGCTACATTATGAACCGAGTCCTGTTTTTCATCAGCAGATCAACCCAATCTCAAGCTACAGAAGACTAGGTTTCTTTGGGTCCGCTACTGGTGGAGACACTTGTACTAAATATGTGACTACCTACTGAAAATAATCCTACTAGATAATAATAATAATCCTACTAGAACACGCCATCACTATGTACAGCCCACCGCTAGAACCGCACGCGTTTATGCAAAAACCACAGAAGACACAGAAGACATGCTTCTTATGATCTCAGCACTTTGCTATTAGTGTATATTAAACTGTCTTGTACTTTAGCTGACAGCAGGTCCTCCTCTTTAGCCTGGTCGCGGAGGGAGTCTGCAATACCCATATGGTGCATAAATACAAGGAAAAAAAAAAAGCATGTTTATTGACTTAAAAATTACTAAGTTTCTAGCAGTAAAGGTGATACCACCACAGATATCTGGAGGCAAGAGAGCCAACTGTAAGACCAAGGAGCCGGAAGCAATTTTCATTCCTACCTGGTTCAGTGCAATTTCTGATGTACGCCTGCCCCCCATCCTCTGGGACATCAGTCGTGTTCTCCTCATTTGCTTGCAGTAGCTGTCTCCCACTCCAGTTGTCACTACTTTCCACAGAATAGCTCAGGGCATCATAACCTAAAGCAAAAGGGCAGTAGATACATGAGACTGCACTGGAAAGGCAACTCCTGATTCTGTTCCCAAACACTTCAAGCATCTGCATTTCAAACCCAGTGTCCCTTGGGTTAGAAACAGCAACATTTCTAATCCCAGTGGAAAGGTACACTGCCATTAGCTCTACTTCCCAGTTAATCCCCAAAACACCAGGAGTCAGGTTTATTCCTCCACAACTTCAAAGGTTCATACTAGAAGAACGTCTATGGTTTCACAAGAAGTTGTAAGTTTCAATTAGTTTAAAATTGGAGTACCATTCACTCTTTCAGTTAAAACAAAAACCAAAACACACAACGGAAAAAAACCCCCACACCTCAACTTATTACTTCTGTAGGCATTTCACTGCTGATTGCTGTAGTTAAGTACCAGCAAAGCGCTGATGAATTTTGCACATGCTTATACAACATTTAAGCCATTTCTGTTCGGGATTACAATCCAATTAGCTGCTGAATGAGGCCTCAGAAATACAGCGTCTGACACAAAAGTTAGGTAGGCTTCTTTGTGAACCAATAAAACTCTATGCCGGCGTTAGCAAAGCTCTGCCCCAACAGAGTCTGAGGTTCCTCGAGACTGCAAGGGCAGAGCTTGGCAACAGGCGCTATGTCAGGAAACAGCAGCAGGGAGGCTGCATCAGAGGGGGGACTGAGGCACAGGAGCGATCGCCATTTTCAGATTACGTCTTGTAATAAAAGTCTGAACAGTTATTTTCACCAAAGTGGTCAACGGGGATCCATTTCAATATCTCGTGCCTAAGTCTAATGACATCAGTGGAAAGGCTCCTGAATGTGTTCACTGTGGGCCAGGCAACAGCACTTCAACGCATTAGGAAGCATTCATTTATAAACATGAAATCTACAGCTTCCTTCAGGTTCTGCTCACAGAGCACAAAGCAACTGATGGAAACATCCTTATGAGAGTATAGCCATATTCATTTTCGAAATCGCTCTTATTAAACCCAGCTGCACTGTTATTCCCACCCAACACAATCTCACCAATGCCAGAGCATGCCTCTGAGTCACTTCAGTAGCCCTCCCTACTTAAAATCATTAAGAAACGTCTATAAATATCAGGGGCATGTACTTCATATAAAACTGGAAAAAAGAATGGATAAATCCCAGTCCAGCAGGAGTTAACCATTTTGGACCCGAATGGTCTGACTATATACTCTTTACCATGCCCTGTCCTCCTAAGAGGAAGCATGTGCACATTTACTGACTTCTCATTTTTCCAACAGCAGCCATGCTGCTTTTGCTCACCAGTTTCTTTGCAAGACCCAGACCTGACTGCAGAACAGCTGCCCACTATCAAAGTTTCACTGCTATGCACAATTGCTATTGAGAATACCAAGAAACCCCCCAAAACTCTATTCCTAGGCCGTCAATTCAGAGAAACAAGAATCACCATGTGGAAGACACGGAAGCAGCAAAGAGTAATAAAATAAGGAGACTGAAGTGGCACATCTTTGACTCTAGCAAAGGATGGAAGTAGCCAGCACCAGGACTTTGCCACTGAGAAGCCACAAGGAACTGCAAAGTGAATATTGAGAAGCGAGCGCAGGCAGTGATAGCTAGGCAAGAAACACACCGAAAAGTCAGCACGCTGGGTACCAAAACGAGTTCGCATGTAATAAACGTGAAGACACATTACACCAACCCCCTGGCTCCCATCAGCAGTACAGCACATCAAACTGCATTTGTTCTGTAGCTGCTTCATAACCCAGGCTCACAGACTGGTGGTTCCAGCTGCACGCCTGCAAGGCACAGGACAGCTTCAGGTACGAGTATGTAGCAAGTAACCCTACAAAAGGTAACACATTACCCTGCCTCATTACTTCTGACTCTCTCTTTGCTTTACTCCTGTCTTTGGCTTTGCCTTGGTGCTGTTAATGAAACTCTGTTTTAGCAATGTCAACAAAAACAGCTGGCTGATTTCCATTATATTCTTGGCACAATGCTGGTCAGCCTTGGACATGTCATGTCTGCCTAATTAGCTGAAAGCACATGCTCATGTGTCAGTTCCATACATGCCACATAGTTTTAGATTCAAGGGAGGAAGGAAAAAAACCCTTTTTTTTTTAAGCCACTAAGGCATCCACTTCAAGCAGGCACACACACACCAAATCAGTTATCTTGCAACAGCAACCTTGAGCCCATCTAATAACAATTGCGTTTAATACATATTTCCACTCACCCACCCATCTTCTTTCCACCAAGCAGAATACAGGTTCTCTCATCAGGACCTGGCGTCTCCAGCGTGTACCACTAATACTGGCTGGCTACGGCTTTCTCCTCCACGCACTCAGGCTGTGGCAGCGCCTGGCTGTCCTGCCCACTGGGAAGAACATGCAGCTGACTGTCAAACATCTAGGGCATTTTGAGGCCATCAGGAAATAACAGGCTTTGCTCCACATGGGGAATTCACAGCCCTGGGGGGCTGTACAGAGCCTGGAGCACCCAACGGCTCATGCTTCAGAACCACCCTTAAATGTGAACTACACCCAGTTTTGTCCGGCGCTTTGGAGACAGATCACAAGCAAAGAGCAGCAGAACAGAGGTTCAGATCATGGGGCAATGTCTCAGAGGGTGCTTATGGGCAAAGTAAAAGGTTCTCTGCAGGTCCCAACCCTTTGATTACGTTTTCTAACTCATCCCATTGAGAGAGACATGGTCAACCTGAGACTTCTCTGTCTTGCCAAGATCACAGTCTGCTCAGGGCAGCTGCCCTGGCATGCTCTCAGCGGGGAGGCAATGCTTGGGAAGGGGCTGCTTGGAAATTCGCATCCCAGGCCAACGGCGGCGACTGGGACCAACATTCCCAAGACACACCGGAGTCAGCCTGTACGCATGTTTGGGGAAGAACCAGGGCTGCATGGGCAGCCTTAAGCACCCCTGATTTCTAAGCAAAAAGTGTTTAATTTGGTAAACTAAATACCATCATCTGAAGCTTCAAGCACTTTGTATTTGCTATGCTTTACAAACTTTAGAGAACACTGTTTGTTTAGTCTGTGAGCATGGGCAAGAGCTTCAGCTGCAAGTTAAAGATATACAAACATAACCGATAGAAGCGGAGTGCCTTCTCAGAAGGAGCACATGCAATAACGCAACATCAGGCATCTCCCGTAATAATAAACACACTCTGGTAATCTGAGCTAAGCAGTTTCAGTTCCACATACAAGCTGTTTTCAAAGCAGAGAGGCTCTTCTCCAAGCAGTTGATGCTTCATTGTGCGTCGCTGCATGGAGGAAAGGCACGAGGGAGAACCCACAAGGACTGCAACGGCCCAGAAGTTCCTGCAGAAACCTCTTCTGCGACCTCCCCACCCACAACGCCTTTCTCTCTCGGATTACAAACTTTTCCAAGTGAGGGGTAGAGAAGAAGAAAGCCATTTGAGGTGACTTTGGAAGGAGAAAAGCTTAATTTGGCAATAAAAGTGTTTACAAAGGCTACATTCAGCATTCACACAAATCAGCATAAATAGCAGCAGCACTGGTCCACAGCTGAACTTGATGGGTATATTCTGACCTATAAATATTATACAATCACATCCCCAGAACAGTTTCAAAAAGGCAGATGCAACAATCACAAATTCTCCTTGAGAACAAATCTTTTGTAAGGCGTACTTTTGGTTTCTGATTTCAGACTGTATCTTGCAATTCTTTGTTCACCTGTTCCAAAGCAAAACTTCTGCTGACTTGAAGCTTCAAAGGCTGTGTGGCCCGAGCCCTTACATCACCAAAAAAGGGCCCCATCCTTTGATTTCAATATACACTAAATCACAGCCAGCAAAATGTAGAACAAAAATCTGATATTCCACAGAGGGGCTATGAGACCAGCAAGGAATAAGCAAAACTCTTATTCTTTCCAAGGAAAAGTAGGAAAGGTTATAAAAAGAAAGCTAACAGTTTTCTTTCTGAAAATGCAGTTATTCAGAATTGGATGATTTTTTAATGGGAAACATGTCAAAGTAATTTTTTTCATTTTTTCAGCGCAGGTAAGGACTATTGAACATCTTGCATTAGCTTCATTGTTGTTTTGTTCAGACCAGGGTACAGAGCAGACATTTTTCTTACTAATGTTTTAGCTGCTGGCTTTATAATAAAACAATACTGTGACATCTTTAAAAGCTTTGCTACAATAAAGAGTTTTTCCACATTTCTGTACCACAGCACATTTCAAAGTGGGTGAATTATTTTTTTTAAGCACTGAACATCACCACAAGGTATTTTCCACAACTCCAATTACCCAGCACCAGTTTAACATTACAGACTCAGGACCCAGGTTTTTGAGAGATTTATTTGTGCTTCCTCCCAGAGATATTCCCATGGACAGTAAGTATACAAGTCATTCTTCCCTGCCTTTGTGCCTGTATTGCATTTCATAACACAAATAAGACAATGCAGACGGTGCATTTCCACGGGCCGTGTCTCCTTAAATAAGACAGGGAGCGTGTTAGCGTGCGTTTGCTGGGAGCTCCTGTCCCTGCCAAGCTGGGGCAGCAGTCTGGTGAGAACAGGCTTGCTAGCAAGATTGCTGATCTGTTCTACTCATGATCATGAAAATGAAATAGAGTGGAAAGAAGAACTGATCAAATTGCTCAGAACTTCTGAAAACACTCTGTGTGTGACCCAGATCTCCACGTGGGAACTCAAGAGGTCCTTACGCGATTCCAGATGGCTCTGGAATGGAGTTTACAACTTACAGCTCTGCAGAAATGCAGCTAAACACATTCTGACCTACACTTTTCAGCATGAAGAATGTTACTTTCCAATGCTACACAACATTCCGATGTTCCCCAACTGCCCACTGATCTCAGAGATGTCTGTTTATTTTCAGCATCAAGGCACAGGAACCCCAAGGAGCCAGAAACGCAGCAGGACATGGAAGCAGACATCCAGTTCCCAGTGGGGACAAAGCAACCTGGTGTGGAGCTCGGAACCCACCAGTGCTCCTGCTGGACAGACAGCGTGGGGGGGCCTTCACACAGCTAGCCAACACGCCTCAGACAGCCGAACAGAGACACGACCACCCAAACTCAACTTGGGAAGGTGGGATACAGGTTAGGGGAGACAACGATTTTACACTGATGTGAAGTTAGCCGTCTTGCACTCAGCCACGCAGGTCCCCACCAAAGACTATTTCCACACAGGTTACTTAACGAACCTACACAGATGACGAAAACTCTTTTTAATCTTTTTATTGTGAGAAAAACGAGCGCAACTGCCCCCTTCATTATGATTGTTCATTATTTCTGGTCCAGTAGCATTGAGTGGCTCTAGACAGGAGGGGACATCACTCTGCACGGCACTGTATGCAGGCAGCCCCTGCCCCACACGCTACACTGTCCAAACGCAGGACTAGCAAATACAGCAAGCTCACACTAACCATGAGGCCAAGTATCCAATGCATACATACAGCCTCTCCTCTAAGCACATGCCACCACATAAGGGAGAGAGACTTATTAACATCTTTCACTCCAGGCTCCCGATTAAAATACAAACACCCCTCACGTCCCCATCGTTGAGATCAGAAGGTCATTTCATGAACCCGGACATGAAGTGGCCAGGTCATTTCACCCAAGCCTCCAAAAACACCCCTAATTACTGGAAAATTACAAAAAAAGTTAACAGGAAGATGAGTGGGTAAATAGGGGTCTTGAGGTTTGCTTAAGGAAAGGTCACAGAAAGCTCTCCTGGATAAGGCTGCTGTACAGCGGTAACTTGACACGAGTGTATTGCAGCCTTTCTCATCCAAACCCAGGTGGAGTCAGTGGACAAGACAACTTTAAATTTATAGGGAAGGATTAAAATATGCCCAGGCATGATGTTCAGCTGGGGGAAAATGGGATAACTCCTTGAGCTTCAGTGTAGAAACTGACGTACAGCACTGGAGGATTCAGCCCAATACTGCTGAAGCGCAGAAATGCAATGAAGATGAAAGGTGCACCCGAGCAGCAAGCTGAGCGGGGAAGAGCTGACAGGCCAGAGGCTGGCCCAGCCAAGGGGACAGATCTGTCACCGCAGCCTCTCACAAGCATAATGCATCGCTGCCAATGGCTTCGCAGAGCTGGCAGGTATCCTCGGCTCTTGCTGACAATAAACTACTTTCTATGCAAACTGCTAGATCCTGCTGGGCGAAGCCAAAAACAGCACAGCTTTTCCGAAATATGCTCTCCCTCCCTCCTCTCTTGTCTGTCCCTTTTATCTATTGTTTTGATGGTGGTGGTTTTGAAGGGTTGGTTTCACACACATCCCTTTCAACTAGCTGAATTATCTCCCTCTCCCTGAAATTTTCCTACAGGGAAGTATTTCTGAGGAAGAAAAAAGCTGGAACAACCAAGCACAAGCTCCCACATTAAGCCAGCAGCAGAGGTGGGGAGCAGTGGCACAGTTACCACAAGACAGACCAGGTGAACGCTCTTGGCAGAGCAAGACCCAGCTAAATTAACTGCAGCATCACTCCAGAGCTGCCCTTCCACGTCTCTGTCCTGCTGCCCCTGCTCCCGTACACAGGTTTCTCCTAGCGCAATCAGATCTGCTGCAGATCGTCACAGCGTCATCTGAGCTCAGGATTGCATAAGCATTTCATAAATGGATTATCTTTCTTTGCAAGCTGACTTGGGAGATGCTATCCTTTCAGAATCATCAGCAGCAAAGACCATAAATAGAGCATCCTCAGGGGGAAAAAACAAAAACCTACACCTGGCTTTGAAGAGCAGCCTGTTCCTTACATCTGATTTAAAAGCTGTACTTCCACACGTACTGATCTGGACAAAAGGGGCAGAAAGCTAGGGAAATGGGTTGGCCAAGTCACCACTGTTGCTAACACTTCTAAAATACAAGTAGGGCACAGAAGCGAGAGCAAAGTTACAGGCACTTAATAAGTAGGAGACAGTCCCTGAACCAAAGGCCTCCAAACCTAATTTAGATGGCAGAGCACAAGACAAGGCAGGTGCAGAGCAGAGGAGCAGCTCACTCGAGGAAGACGGCAGGCAGGCCAGCGAGTAGCACAGCAGGTGTATTGGCAGAACTGGGTACCGGCAGCTACCTGCTCCCACAACACCCGGCCTCTGCCTCCGCACACTGCCCAGCCCCAAGATCCACCATCAAAACATGGGCAGCAGCCAAGGAAGAGACCCCACAGCCCTGCAAACGGTAATGAGAGAGATGACCTGAAGGTCCTGGAGCAACCCGGGCACCACAGAAGTATTTTGATGGTGAGCATGACTTGTCAGAGCACCAGGACATCTGCCAGGTGAGGCAGGACATGCCATGGGAGACACAGCTGGTCGAAAAGCCCAGGCGGACTCCCTGCTGCTGAGTAGCACCTGGCCGCGTGCCCACAGACCTCCTCCCATCACCACTTTTGCAAATCCCCATGGAAAAAGTCCAGTGGCCTTGGCAGATGAAGAGTTGCAGGATTTCTCCTACCCAGCCCTTGTAACTCATTTCTCAGAAGTCACTCTCCAGATAACAGCCATTAAGGTCAGCCAGACCCTTGCGACTATATTCACCCCAGATGCCCCACACCTTCTCCAAGGAACTGACTCTGCAGCCTACCAGCACTTCTTACCTTGCCGCCCAGCTGGTACTGGTACACAGCGCGGCTCCCAGGCCTCCCCAGCTTCACACCCCTCCCACAGTCTGCTTTCCTACCAGCCCTGCCGTACAAACTCCCATCAACCAGCAACAGCCCTCTGCTGTCTTGCACCCCCATCCCTGAGCCTCCTCCCACTTCCAAGGGCATTGTGTAAAGGTGGCCAGAAAAAAATATTTTTGGTCAAATGAAGCACTCCGACTTTTTAGTTTTATCACTACACAGTGACTCAGGTGCCAGATGAAAACCAAACAGAGAAAACCCACAACAAGAAGAAGACAGTAGCACTGGCACCATGTGGCCCCATGAGCAGAAGACGCATCAGGGACATCGGAGAGGCAGGTTTGACCCTTCCCCTGGTAATGTGGGGCAGGAACACCACTGCAGCTCTCCCCTCACTGCCCAAAACGGGCTCCACTGGCCAGGGAAGATTTTCCCATGGAAGCTGCTCCTATGGGAGAGGTCATTAAGTTTTAATCAGAGCAGAGACCGGCACCCAGACGCCCTCCACCCAGGCAAAGCATCCATCGCTCCCCAGCTTTCTCTACCCTCATTATATGCTGAGGAGCTCCAGGGGAGACACCATCACCCCACATGACTTCACCTTTCTGCGAGCAGCCAAGGCAGCAACACCTCAACCTAAGCTCCTGCACGCAATCAAAAAGCAGCAGAAACAAGGTGTAAATCCTCACCTGCCTCTCCAGTATTTCTCCCCTATTTATCACTATTTTCTATGTGACCACCAGCAAAAAAAAAAGGAAGCAACCGTCACAAAACCACTAGACACAATTATATCCCAAATGCTTCTCGCTCTCTACTACAGAAATAAACGTAACCTTGATTAAAGATCCAGCCTGGCCTTAGAGAAGGATCACAGGCCTGGAGGGATGAACTACAAGTTCTCCTCTTCTGCCACCAACAGTGACCACACAGATAGCCTTTATCCAGACAGATCCTCCTCTCTGCCAGTTTGAAGACCCCTTCAGATATATCAGAGAGGCTGACTCTCTGAGCCCAGACACCTGTCCCAATCTCAAACACACCACACGGTATCACAAAATACTGCCTCTCTACCCCTCTTCCCTCATGTGCACCCTCAGAGGAGCGATGCAGAAGACCAGGTACCCACCTGAGAACAATACAGCCTCCTCGCTCCCACACAACTACCGTCTCGGCTCCCGGTCCTCCCTGCCAAGCCAGGCTCCCATGCACCTCCAGGCAAAGGCTCCCCAGCCCTCTCCCAGCAAAGGGCACTAGAGCCCAGCAAGGGCCTCAAGAAGCTTCTTCCCCTCCCAGCCATCACGGGCATTCACAGGCAACAGCTGGGAGCAATGCTCTGAACACAGCTCAGCTGCTAGTTGGGAAGGCAGGGCACGCTCTGAAGGTCAGACAGCTCTACAGCCCTCACAGCACAACATGAAGACGAGTGAAAAGCATGATTTTGAGCTTATTTAACTCAGAAAACCTACCTACCATCTGAAAGTGAAATTTCCACATGCATGCTGCTTGAGACTTCCTCTGCTCGCACCCTGCAGGCAAAGAAAACTTCAAGGTCAGGCGGTGCTTTGCAGAAACCCACTCAGAGCAGCAATTGCTCATCATGCTTTCGGTCACTACAGGTGGTGGTCCTGCCCAGCCAGAGGCTAAGGTCACCCACTGACCTCTGCAGAGGCACCTGGGAGTGAGGAGCAATGTGCAAACACTCTTGGCCCGGAGCACCCAGTGCTGGTGGCCGGCACCCATGGGTGCTCGTGGCACTCTGTGCATCTCCGCTGGCAGGTGGGGTGCTGGGCAGCACCTGCAGCTCAGCTGTTACCTGCAGTGCTTTACCCAGCAAAGCTCAGGGGACAGAAAAATATATTTTGCAAGAGATGAAATCTTCTACTGCTCACTGCAGCATTTAAAGAGAAATACCATCAAAACTCCCCTGCCGGGCTGGGCAAAGCAAAGGTAAACCACACACAAAGCCAAGCCTCTAGCCAGAGCATGAGACAGTGATTTCAGAGACTAAAGTTTAATTCCCACTCTGCCACAAACTTGCTGTGACTTAACCAGATGCTTACTCTCTCTGTCACCGATTTCATCCTCCACCTCCTTCAGCTTTGCACAAGGCCTGTTCACAGAATCACAGAATGGTAGGGGTTGGAAGGGACCTCTGAGATCATCTAGTCCAACCCCCCTGCCGAAGCAGGGTCACCTACAGCAGGCTGCACAGCACCTCGTCCAGGTGGGTCTTGAATATCTCCAGAGAAGGGAGACTCCACAACCTCCCTGGGCACCCTGTTCCAGTGCTCCGTCACCCTCAGAGGGAAGAAGTTCTTCCTCGTGTTCAGACAGAACCTCCTATGCCTCAGTTTGTGCCCGTTGACCCTTGTCCTGTCGCTGGGCACCACTGAAAAGGGTTTGGCCCCATCCTCCTGACACCAATCCTGAAGATATTTATAAGCATTTATTAGGTTCCCTCTCAGCCTTCTCTTCTTCAGCCTAAACAAGCCCAGCTCCCTCAGCCTTTCCTCATAGGACAGATGCTCCAGTCCCCTCATCATCCTTGTAGCCCTCCGCTGGACTCTCTCCAATAGTTCCTCATCTTTCTTGAACTGGGGAGCCCAGAAACTGGACACAGGACTCCAGATGGGGCCTCACTAGGGCATAGTGGAGCGGGAGGAGAACCTTCCTCGACCTGCTGGCCACATTCTTCTTAATGCACCCCACGATGCCATTGGCCTTCTTGGCAACCAGGGCACACTGCTGGCTCATGGTCAACTTGTCATCCACCAGGACAAGCAGGTCCCTCTCCACACCAGCTCACCTCTCCAGCAGGTCTGCCCCGAGCCTGTACTGGTGCATGGGGTTGTTCCTCCCCAGGTGCAGGACCCTGCACTTGCCCTTGTTGAATTTCATCAGGTTCCTCTGCGCCCAACTCTCCAGTCTGTCCAGGTCTTGCTGAATGGCAGCACAGCCTTCTGGTGTTTCTCCCTACACATTTGTACAATTCTGAGCAGGAGGGAGATTCAACACTTAAACACATTGCAGCATACACAGTACGGCTTCGGAAGGCATTGCCACAATGGGAGGACAGACTCAAATCTAGATGCTGTGTGATGCAAACTAAGAGTTTTACTTTTCGCGTCTCAGGAGTTCTCTTACACTCAGCGGTTAAATGGCAATAAAGCAGACTCCTTCTTCCTGCCCCTAAGCAGCAGCACCCCTTGTCACTGCTGCAGAAGCATCGAGGACTGGGGCTCACTGCACGAGAAGGACCATCAGAGGTGAAGAACTGACGTGCTGGCAGTGCATGTCAGCCCTGGAGCCCCCACCACGGTCATCACATGCCCTGATGACCCCAAGGCGCTGGAGCATCAGCAGCTCGGCTAGCCAGCAAGTGGATGCTTCAACCTGGAGAACACTTGTCCTTTCTTGCTTGCTTCAAAAATTGAGGTGTCTCTCCAAAACTGATTTTAAGTGACTATTTATAAAGGCTGCATGCGCTCCCATTTTACCTGTCTCTTCACTTCCCCAAAAGTTACAGATAAAGCCAAAAGCAACAGCATTCTTTCCTCAAGGAAAGCAGAGGAGAAATTAACTGAAAAAGTCTCTTTTATTAACAAGAAAGTATGGAAGAAGATGTTTTTTTCTCTAAATTTATGAGCTCTGTGACATTTTATATTCTTATAAAACAGACATTTTGATACAGGTCTTCATTTTCAGGAGCTTTAAAAAAAAAAAAACCCTAACCATTAAAAAGCTAGCTCTTTTTAGGTCTACTAGTTCTCCAGGTGAAGTCAAACACCTCTGCCTCAGACCAACCATAAGGTATTACTCATCTTTTAGGTAGTGCACAGACTCCACGAGAACCCATGGATTTCTGCATGCACTTCACCCCCATCCTGAATAGTGCTGGTTTCAGGCTTAGTTAACTGAAGATAAAATTTCCTGTTCACTGTCTTGTGCCAAAAATTGTCATTGCACATGCAATTATTCCAGGCTTCTTTGTTCATTACCACTTTGTGCAGGAATGTATGTTTTCTTTAATATTCATATCAGCTTGATTTATATCATTAAACCGACTAATCCCCCCTTCTTGCTTTACACCTAAGAGCAAAAGGAATGGTTTAGCATCTGGTAAAAGATAACACTTTTTAATTCTCCCTGTCATGCCTCCTGCAATTCTAAAATCCTCTCTAGCTCCTCTCTAAAGTCTTTTTCCTCTTATGATAACCTTTTCATGCCTCTACTAATTTTCATAGTTTTTCCTTGGATGTTCCTCTATGCCCCAGCTTAAACCACACGTGATACTCAAGGTGACAGCTTCCCACTGATTTATACAACAGCACTCAGTATTTTTAGCCTGGTCCTCTACTTTCATTTCTCAGGGGTATCTTAACTCTTCCGCTGGCACTCTCATTTCATTAACATTTCACCTGTTACAAATGGAAGGTCTGGATGCCGTTGATATTATCTCTGCTGCTTGGCAGCTGCTGACTGCCAGGCGTGATTTCCACTGCGCCCTGGCACCGTACATCTTTCCCAACAGAGCTATTGCCTGTTTCTTCAGCCCTGTGATGTTCCAAAAATCGGACAGTCTCCTAATACTGGCCAGCAAACTCTGCTTTTGCCTGACACTGCTTCCGTGGCCATTGTAGAGGTGAATTTCAGCGTTAGATAAAGCAGCATCCTTTGCATTTACCCTGCTGTAGATGCCAGGACTTTTTTTTCCCCCCTAATACATAGAGAGGAAGTTTTCAGAGGCTAAAAGGAAGATGGGCTATAAACATGTCCTCAGGGCAGCTCCTCTCCCTGACCCAAGCTCCTTCCCAAGCATCCCCCCTCCGCCACACTCCTTGTCCCACTCCCTGCAAGGGACGCTGGGCAATCCCAAAGTGCATTCAGACTCCCTGCTCTCTCCTTTTTCTGCATTTCACCAAAACTTTCTCTGAGCTCCCTTCTTGTGTCAGCTACCTCCTCAGCTAAATTTACCAAGCCTCCCTGCTCCTGGCAATCTAAAAGCGCTGTTCAAAATCTCCCCAGGCCACTGTCCATAACATGGGCTTTGGATGGAGCAGTGAAACCAACAGAAAAGGCCCCTCTGACTTCAGAGCAGAAGCAAAGAAACAAAAGGCAAGAATCACGGCAATAAGAGTGCGTTAGAGGTTGTTGCACTACAAGTCACCCAGGTCATCCCAGGCTACCATATCAAACTCGCACATCACGATTTTCTTTCTTCATGGTAGACAGCAAGAAAAAGATTAGCAACAACGAATTAAAAATAACCTAAAATTGCTTTTCCATCAGTAACACTGCTACTTTTTATACAGCCCCAAGATCCTATGGCTGCTTGAACCTAGAAAGCAAGACCTTACATGGCTGAAAAACCTGTAATTGAGACCCTTACTGCTATCAAACAGATGCTTGTTTCTTCGAAGGCTTGCGTAATGTGTTGCAGTAAGAGCGTAAGTCTCTGGAGGAAGGATTTACCTTTTAAAAAGCAGTGAAAAAAATGAGTTGTGTTCCAAACCCATACGACAGGGGCAAATACTTGGGGTTTGACTGTTTGATTTTTTGTTTAGGATCTGAACATTCACTGCTCCTTTCCCTACATTTATGTATTTCTCTCCTAATTCTGAGCTGACATGGTAGGAGGAAAGATGGTTTGGGGTCAAATGAAATGTTTTAGTCAACCTGGAATAAAGTATTTTATTTTGGTTTGTCCTCTTCTACACTTTTAGCTGAATATAATTCTGTGGAACTAAATTTAGTCTGAAAATATCATAAAGACACGCTGGGAATAGAAACATAGCAGCTCTTCTCCCCGGCCCTCCCCCACCCCAAAAGAAACTGTGACTTTTTCCCAGTTAAATTCTAAAATATACTGAAAGTGCCACCCTTGCAGCTTTGCCCGCACAATCAGCATTGAATTCCCCCCGCAAGCTGAGGGCCTGATGTTTGCACCTGCTTCTCCGACCCAAAGCTCAGCGGGACGAGGCCGAGGGCAACTCCAGCAGAAGGGGCCCTGCATCGAAAGCGGCATCTCCAGAGAGGGTAGCGGAGGGCAGCAGCCTCCGCAGGGCCCACGGCCGAACGCACCCAAGCCCCTGCCAGCACTGTGGGGCCCCGGGGACAAGCTCCCTGCGGAGAGGGCTGGGGTGGCTCAGCCTCCGCACGCTCGGCAGCTGGGCAGCCCTGCACCCCAGAAAGGCGTGCCCGTCCTCAGCTGCATCCAAGGAACAAGCAGCTCCTCCGGCAATCGCGCTACCCTGACAACAAACAGCTGGGGATACAAGTCCTAAAGGTTTAAATCCACCCACGGCATGGCAAGGTGAATGCCTCTAGAAGAGGAAGGGCAGAATCTGTGCAGAATTGACTCCGTGTCTCTCCCCTGCCCAGCTCCCACCAGAGCCAGCCAGGCCCAGAGCCACTCCTTCAGCCTCTGCACTGCAGCAGCAAGGCTGGAGGAGCTGGAAGCCTGGAGCTGGCTGCCCTGCAGGACACAGCCCATGGGCTGCCCTGGCTGACGGGGGCTGCAGAGAAGGAACGAATGGCCAGAAACGGAACGGACCAGAGAAACGCTCCACACCGAGCAGGAGCGGAGCCTGGTCCCCCAGTGAACGTGACCCTCCCACGGACGATGGATGGAACAGGCCTGCTGCGACCCTCCAGTGAGCTGGGTGTTGCGAGCAATAAAAATAAGCCACCGCTTTCAGGAAAGAAAGAAAAAAAAACAGAAGAAATAAAAAAAGACTGTCATAAGCCCTGGCTCTCGGTCTGGTATCTAAACACCAGAACACTCTGATAATAGGAGAACCGTCACACAAGAGCACGAGAGGAGTTTTTGTCCTGCTTTTCTCCACAAAAGCTAAAGGAAAAAATGGATCTTGCAAAAAATAAACAAGCAAGAGGGAAAAGGGAGCTTTTGTGTCCAATTTCAATACAAACATGTTTTTCAAGTTAAAGACTATCTCTCCCTTCCCTTCGCCTCACAACTCTTTTCCCCTTGTGTTTCCCTGCAAAAACACTACATAAATCTAAAACTGTTATTTGTTCAATCGTTATTATTTACTTCTTCCATAGTGCTGGAAACATGCTAGGCACTTTGCAACATGGAGACAAGGTCTCAGCCCCAGAGAATACATCGGCTCTGGTATTTAACTCCACTGTACGAAACTGAATCTGGATTTGCTCCCTAAAAGCCCTCTTTGTGCGCTGGGAAATTCAGGAAAACTCACTGATAGCCAGACAAGCAAATACAAAGCAGGAAACCCCACCGAGAGAGCTGGAGAGACATGCAGGAGGGCAGGCTGGACTTCTGCAACCCTCACAAATCTCCCAGGCCTTGCACGAAGGTGTCTCATTTAACTACCTGCTACACTGGCACAGGTAAAATTGAAGCAGAGCTAGTGTAAGAACGGGGCATAAAACAGAATGAAATAAGAGCGCAGAGGAGATGGGAAATGTGAAATGAGCAGTTAGGGACACAGGTGTGAATTTAGGCCTTACGGATGGGCAATACTTCTCCTTTTTCTGTATCTGTTCGGAAAACCAACAGGACTCGACTTTTATCACAGGTAAGATCATGCTGAAGGGCAGCTGCTGGCTGTGCCTTCTTCCCTAGGAAACCGAATTCCCTGCACTAATGTATCTCTTCTGTTCCCAGTGTGTGGGGCTAAAATTAACACTAGACAGCAAGAGCCACAGAAAGAACCACAACGAGGAGCTCAAGAAAGGCCGTGAAGGCTTGAACCCCACACACAGCATTTCAGATGTTTCAGAGTGCTCGTGGCCCTCCACTCAACTCTCTTCTCTGTCGCTGGCCAGTAAGTGGATTTGGTCTGGAGCTGCCACGACAAGCTAGCCGCAGGCTAATGGGCTCCAACAGCAGGACAGAACATCCATCGGGTGTCCTCTTGGAAAGCCTGTTTCTTCTGCAAAGCAGAGAGAAACACAAAGCTTCCCATGCTGCTAGATCAGCACCTCCATCTTAAGAAAACGAGCAAAGCACCAGTTCCAACAAACCTTCCAGGTGCCATCAGCAACTCATCTCTATCAGCCCTCAACACTATCCTTTCTTACCAGTTCTCCAGCCAACAAACATTTCCCTATGATTACCATGAACTGTGGCTACCAAGGGTCCCAGCTGCATGCAGGTTTCTGCCCTCGTTCACACTGATCTATGTGTCACTAAGCCAGGTTGAAAATTACCTTAGTGACATAGTGTTTTCCCTATGGTACCCGCTTAATTAAATATTGAAAGAGCTATTACCTTTCAGGGATGCCTGTGCACTGGCTGTGTCCATTATTTATGACATAATGTATTCATTATGCATTTTATCCCATGCTCCTATCTGCTGATCTCATAATAGGCCCTTAAAAACAATTTTAAGCAATTAATCCTACCTTAATTACAGACAAATATATATAGAAGCCCCAGGACATGTCTTTTTTATATGTATCAGAAGTAAGCATATCTAGAAATAAATCTGGTAATCAGGAAAGGGAGGGACAAAGCCCACCAGCCACGGGAATCACAGAACTGGAGACAGCAAGACGGTGCCTCCTCTGATCTCTTTCACACTGATGATACAAGCCAAGGCTTATCAAACCAAAGTACCTTGGTTCTTCCCGCCTCCCACGGTCCTCCTAATCACAGATCACTGGCACAGCCATTTCCCAGTCCACAGGTGTCACCACTGAGCTATCTCAGGTTGTCCTTTGTCCTTTCCTCCAGCTGAGCACCAGTCCCTCATTCCTGCAGACAAATTTGGCTGTAAAGCCCAAGATCATCTCAGCACACGGGTGCCAGCTGCCCCTGGGGAGGACGCATGCACTGTACAGCCATGTAACGGGGCAGAGAGAACACAGCTAGCGTCCCGCTTCTTTGATTCTGCCTTGTACCATTAGGGTTACTTTTCACAGTCCCACATGAGGAACTCCCTCCAGCAAGAACCTGTCTGTTCAGCCTTGGGCATCTCTGCGGGCAGACCATGCACTTTGATGCAGTCCTCTCATTCTCTCTCCTGCATCCATGCAAACATGAAGGTTATTGAATAAACCTTTCAAGGGTTGGGGGAAAAAAAAAGAAAAAGAGGGGGAAGAAAAAGAAAAGAATTTCTAGACGCGATGAGGAAGCACCTAGTAAATTCCCACATTTCAGTTCGTGTAGGAAAAACACTCCATAATTTTGGAAACACTAATTTCAGCTCTTTTCTGAAGAGCCCTGGTAATGTACAGGAAGAAAATACAATCATTATTAATATTCATATTTTGTGCAACTTCACTGGCTTACCAGAACCAGCTCATATGTTTAGCATCCACACTGGGAAATCTCACACTTCAGAGGAGCTTGTTTTCTGGTCAAACATGGCCATCACAAGTTCTCTGATGCTGAGCACACGGGTCAGCTCTTGAACCAAGGCACACAACGGAGCGCTTTCCTCATTCCCCAGTGGTGCGGTTCCCGAGCTGGGAACAGGCTCCCCCTGCTCTGCCCCGGGGGCACAACAGGCACCACAAGTCAGACCTGTAAACATCTGCTTCACACAAGGAGCCTCTGACCAAGGGAGGGAGATGGAAACGGTGCGATGGTGTAGAGGTGTGCTGCAAAGCACTGATGCAAGCCTGACCAAACAGACCTTAAGGAATAACTGCAGAGAGCCAAAGCTAGAACAGCCCTGGTTTTTCTGACCTTTCCCTTTCCTCCCATGGAGAAAACATCACAAGGAAGACAGCGGTCTATAATGCCATCTCAATATTCAGAAACATGGAAAGCAGAGAAGAACAAACATGTCATGCCCATCCCTGAAAAGAATTTAATGAAAATCCCATTCCAAAACCAAGGGAGGACTCAAAGAGTAAGATCTTTGTCACCTTGAAATCAATGGATTTTAGGCTGGCCCTTAAACATACTCTCAGGGTGACATTAGCATATGAACCTCCTGAGACACCTCAAAGGCTGGGGGTTCTGTACTAAGCCTTGATTGAAGTTTGTAGAGACTCCTTTGCAGATCACTGAAAAGGCAGCCTGTCCCTACAAGCAGACGATGGGAGTGCACTCCCTGTCCAGTCTGCTCACTACACTCTTACTCTTTTCACCTGGAGAATGTTTCACTACCTGCTGAAGAAGAGAGACACAAAGGCAGACACAAGCCCAGATGGGTACCAGTCACAAGCAGCGCAGCAGCACCTCAGCCCTTCTCCCCTGAGAAATGAGCCTGGCCCAGCTCAACTCAGTCCCAGACTCACACAGAGGAAGGGCACCTTTCTAGTAAAATCACAAACTGGAACTTTCCAAAGTATTTTAAGGAAATAAATAATACTATAGGGGGAAAAAAAAATTTCTATTTTTAACCAGAGATCCTGGCACAAAAGGGTAGTACTTCACATCATACCAGAATCAAGTGTTTGACGCTGTCCCTTCTTTATAAGGCTTTAAGAACAGCAGGACCCTCCAAGAAGCGGTATGCATTCTTTATTTACCCTGAAGTGAGACTCTGCAGACCCGGGTTTAATTCACTGCTCTGCTATTAGCCCATGAGGTGACCTTGGACAAGTTGTTCTGTCCAGATTCTCAGCTGGTGTCAGCTGGCACTGTGCCACCAAAGTCAATTTAAACAATTTGAGGCTCCAGCCCTACAGTCCTCCAGTCCTCAGACTCCCTGTCCAAACAGCCCTGCCAACCGGCACGCAGCCCTGCTTGTCAGATGCTTTGGAAACGCGCACGTTACGTGACAGGTAGCGGTATTAACAGAACTCGTGCTTCCCCTGGAAAATACAGGTTTTTCACTAAAATGAAACAAAAAGCCTTTGTTGTTTTTTGAAAAATAGCCTTACAATCAAGGCTCTAAAAAGCAAACCACCAATGCTGTCACTTCATTTTACAGTCTGTTATGCATTAGCTGATGCAAAATCCCTAGGGATTTTAACTTCAGCACACAGTAATGGGTGGTGACTGCTACTTTTTTTTCATTCTCCTCCTTTTCAGTTTCATCATCTTTCCAAAACCTTCTCAAATTTCTTTCTCAACTTGCTCTCCTCACCAGTGGCATGCCGGAGTGCTTCTTCACCTGACAACCCCTGCAGGAAAGATGGATTTCAGGAGGGGGTTAGGAGTCACCAGATCTTGTGCTGTTCATCACAGGAAGCTCCTAAGACTGGGACGCTCTAGACGGACCGAAATAAAGACAAAAAAGGAGCAATACCTTCATTGAGATCCATTCTAGCAAGAAACCACCTCGTCCGAGAAAGACTTTCTTCTGCAGCAGAACCAGGGCAAAGTTTCCACATTAAGGCTGATTCACCTCCAGGGGTAACACACACCAGCGTGACCCTCAGACCTGCCCCGCCACTGCTGTGCTGGCCCTGGCCCTGCCCACCCTCACCACACCGGGTCCTGACCTGTGCCTGCGGTCCAGCCTGGCCTCCAGCCGTCCTCCCCACCACAGCCCGGGCTCCTGCTCGTGCGGCGGGGCGTACAGCATCAGCACTGTCCCTGCAGGCCTAACCCCAGAGGGAGATGCAACACCAGGTACAGTGTGCATGATGATGGCTCCTGAGGTCTCCCAGGTCCACAGGCCTTCCGCCCGAAACACGTCGACTGCCTCTCAGCAGCGAGCAACACCAAGACAGCACTCCTGCAGGGTCTCTTCGGATCATTTTTTGACTCAACAGGCTTTTACGTTACTCAGTTACATTCTTGGAAAACTCCACCACTTCTGAACAAGCTTGATTTGTTGCCTCTCTGATACAGTGCAAGAATAAATCCAAAGAACATGAAACTCATAATTTATTTTCCTTTGCCAGCAATAACATTAACTTCAGGGTTTTTTAAGTATTGCTTCTTCACCCCCCTACTCCAACAACACTGCTTTCTGAGGAGGACTCCACAGCAAGCAACACCTTGCCAGGAGCATAACTGACGTAATCTGTTGAACAAGCGTACCATGAACAGGCAAGCTATACATGACAGTTCGCTGGGTTGAAAGGAAGCTCTCTGGGACAAGGGTCTTTTTAGCTCAATTTTCACAACAGGCCTTCTGAGAACCCCAACACCAGGCAGTACACTCCACATTGTCGTAGGATGGTCTCTGCTCACCTGGACCCGAGACAAAACCTGCGCTCCGTCATAAAATCTTAAATGTAGTACTGTACATTGGCTACACCACGGGACCAGTCCACCCCACTGTCCGGCAGCCTACATCCTTGAGAGGACTTTATGCCACCCCATCAATAAGACCTCTTCTCGCTGTGCAGTTTGCCAAGCCAGTTGTGCGCAGTGCTCTACAGCATCCTCTGTCCCGAGCCCTCCATTAGCACCACGGCACCCTTCTCCAGAGAAGGGAGCAGAACATGTATGTCAAGTAGGATTACTGGGCCAGAGTTCTCCCCAGCTTCTGTACTGCATGGCACCTACTGAGCACAAAAGTAAGGCATTTAACAACTCTTTTCTACTTGCCACCACCCTGTGGAGTTGCACATCACGCGTACCTACTCTTTTTCAACAACAGAAATCAAATGCTACGAGCCTTTTAGTACACCTCATTGTGTGTAATATCAATTGACACGGCTTACGTTCTTGTTTCCCGTAAAATGAACTGTTGCACTGTCTCAGCACATGTTCATTTAAGAGTTTCTTTCTGTCCCGTTCTCCCTGTGAGCTGGCAAAAAATACAAATCAACTATCACAGAGAGGTGTACTGAGAGTTGGAGGGCAGCTCTTCTCAGAGGAGGATGGAATGTCCATGTAAGGCTCGTTTCTCCTCCTGCTTTATGTTAGAGGATGTTCTGGCCATCTTAGGGAAAAAAACAGCTGAGGCTTTCTCTCAATGAGAATTATTTTAACAGCAGACCCTTCAGTTGTTTGTAGTTCAGCTAGCATGTTTTTGGCTTGCATATCAAAAATATTCTCCTCCTGGACTTTAGCAGGCTCCTTCCTAATTGAGCTATTAAAATTTTTTTGCAGTTCTCATCTGATAGGTGATGCCCGCTGCAGGAGCAAACACTGCAGATGAGCCCTGGCATACCACAGTCTTCCTTAGAAGAGCACACTCGGCACCATCCAAACACATCTTCCACCACCACAACAGATGAGATACACTGCGCTTAGAGAAAACACCCTGGCTGCACACTTTTAATCCCCCAGCCACTGTGGGGCCACACGAGACTTCCCGGGTTGATCTGTCGGGACCTGTCAGTACGCTGTGGACTGATGCATAATCCCATCTGCAGATCTGCACTCCACCTGGGGCTCTGTCGTTCCTGTGCCAGGAGAGTCCCACAAACTCCTCTCATATCTCAGTTTCCCTACTTCATAATTTGAGGACATGCTTACTTGCCTCGTTTCCTCGGAAAAGGCCATGGACTGAGGAACAGCTTGAGTGAGGCAGGATCTGGTTAATCTTGTCCACACACGAGCCCACTGGAAGTCAACCACACTAATTCACACGCTGCAAGTCAAGTACTCACCCCCTGGATCATGGCCTAACTGCCTATGGACACACAAACATGGCTGTTAGCCAAAGTACCGCACACACTACTGGAGGTATAGAAAAGGTCAGACCAGACTCTGAATCTCGGCCACTTAGCACAGCTGCTCAGCTCATGGCTCAAAGGAATGTTTCAAAACAACAAAATCTGTGCCTCAAAACCAGTTTTGACACTCCCTTGTGCACAAGAGCATTTTTCCTTTATGAAAGGTATATCCCCTTCCCTACGCACATGCTCACATCCACCACGGCAGCATCCACGCTGTGCCCTGCCAAAGGCAGCCTGCAGAGCTGAGCGAGAGGATGGAGTGGAGCAGGAGGTATGACAGGAGACATGCTCCTGCACCCCTCTCCTCTGAGCCACCAGGCAGTTTCCAGGTCCCAGACAGGACTTGGGGACGATCTGCTTTCCACAGACAAGGCTTAGAGGCAGATGACATTCAATCCCACCTCTTCAGCAGTCCCTGATAGCCAAAAAAGTCCATAAAAGGCAAATAAAGTCCCAGAAAGCACTGTCCCACACAGCCTTCTCCCTGGACACCACATCTGGACTCCTCTTCAATGCCTTGCTCTTTTCAGAAGAACAAGACCCAGGACTTCTCCCTGGAGCCCTTGTGCAGTGCTCCTAGTCTCAGGGATATTGAAAAAAAAAAAATTCAGCTTAAACATCTTCAGCCCACATCAAGCTTCAGCTTTTAACCCAGCCTGGGGTTGTCTCCAGTTACTGTGGGCTTCTATTCATCAGTGCTTGTTGCTTGTGTTGACGCAACATCCTGTCCCACTCCTTTTTCTTCCTTACCCCCCAGCAATCAAACACACAGAGAAATCCCCTCATTTCCAGAGTTTTCTCAGCCTGCTCCTAAAGAAAAGCTTAACATCTAGAGATTGTATTCGTTTTATTTTTAAATCTGAGGGTTAAGCTTAAATCCAGACACACTATGGTACGAACACATTGACCACATGTATTTAACGTCTTACAGAGGTACAGATGCTCCTTTGATGTACTTGTCTCCACTGCCAAAGCGATGGAGGCCTCAACGCCCTCCAAAATCCCCAGGTACAGTGGGCTCATCCCACAACCATCTCCATATCAAGGCAGCTCCATTGCTATCAATTTCCAAGCTCAAAAAATCAGATCTAAGTCTCACCTGAACAGGTACTTTTCTGACTGCTGTGGAGACTTGACCATCTGTGGAAGACAACGCAAGAAAAGATAACGTAAAATTTGCTGGGAGACAAGATAAAGGGAGACGGAACTGCCCCTTAGGGGTTTCAGGTAGCTAACCACAAACTCTCAAGTCAGGATGCCCTTGGCAGTAAATAACGCCAAGGACAAGCTGTCCAGAGCTGGAGGCGAGTCTGACAGTCCAGCAACAATTCCAAGGAGAGGCAGAGGTAAAACACCTTCATGCCTTCAGGGTCAGCCAAGAATCCATTCACGAGCTGCAAATTACACACACTTACTGCTTTCATTTTCACAGGATTTCCCTTTGATGCTGTAAGTAATGCAGCTTTGCTGCAGACCAGCCACAAAGATTTACCCACTGTGTAACCTTACTCTTCCTAGAGCATCTACAGGACATGACAATTAAAGTGGCAGGACTACAAACATCCTGCCCACACCTGTCCATGCCCACTGCTTCTTCCCATAAAGCCACAGCAGCGGGAAAAAAATTAAGGTGAGGCTACCAATGGCTCTTGGCATTGGTCTGACTTGACTCGTGGTAATGTTAAAGGTAAAACCTAGAACAGAACAAATCTTTTGAAAATGCCCAGCGCTTTTGAAAATCCCGTGCTTAAAGATGGGTCTACAGAAGGGCATGGAAGACAAGAGTGGAAAAAGCAGATACTTTCTTTTTTTTTTCTTTAATAAAAATGCACCACTGCAACTCAACTGCCTGGTTGCTGGCTGCGAAAAGTGGTGTGCCTCAGAACAGGTAGCAAAGCACAGCCCGTGATAGCAAGGTGCGGCTCCCACCACAGCGCAGCACACGATCACTGTGCCTGCAGAAGGAACCTACGTTTCTGCAGAAATTGCCTGAAGAAGTTGTGTTGGCTTCTAAGCAATGGCAGTAACAAGATGCACCCCTCAGGCTCTATGCTCCATGAACCCCATGTGGTTTTCATTTGGAAAAACAAAACTCCAAAGTTTTCAGTGACAGCTTTCCACGAGACCTAGGTCTTTTCTTCAAGTCTCATCTTAGGGAAGGCTCTATGAAAACTAAATTTTCTATGCTTCCTTGCGGACAGGAAAACTAGAAAGGGTAACGTGGACCACTCCAAAAGCTCAGAAAGCACAAGGAAAAAAGCAAAACAAAAAAAAAAGATTCATTTTCCAGCCACCATAGAGTTGCCATCAATTTAAGAGAGAAGGACAGAGGCAAAGCACAGAAACGGCCCTGGGACAGACTACCACTTGGAAGCAGGGTCAGCTCCAGGGGTGAGGGGAGCTTCTCAGATGCAGGGCTGGCTGCTTATCTCCCAGATGACCCTCTCCCATCCCAGGGCTTTTTTTTTTTTTCTTCAGTGTCTCACTCTCAGGAAGCTATAGACATGAGTGCCTGACTACATGGCAGGTCCAACCCAGCCTTTCCTTTTGAGAGTCTTTGACTAAAAATGGCCTGTGTCACCAGCCAGCCTTCTCAACATTAAGGACCATTTAAGATTAGCAGCAAGAGAGAACTACTAAAAAAGGACTCAGAGGAAACCACCAAACCACTCCCACCTTGCCATAAGCCCTGCCATTCTGACCACAGCCACCACCCAAGGGCTCTCCATTCAGCTCCGGCTTGTTAAGACTCCTTACCAAGTCATTTTAGTGTGTCAATTTGGCAGAAGACTTCCTTTATTTATCCCGGGCTAGTTTTCTGCCCAATTAGCTTGCTAAACAGACCCAGCTAAGGGCCACCGAAATGCCAGAGCCCATGCAAAATGAGGCAGTGAAGGAAGGAGCAGCCACGAGCAGCAGACAGGGCAGGACTGAGCATTTAGTTAGATCAGCACAGGCAGATGTGGCGCCACAAGCCTACCTTCCCTTAATGGGTACTAAAAAAATACCAACTGTTGAGTTTTTCCGCTATTCACCATCTCACAGCCTTGCATTTGCCCTGTTACGAACAGCTGGGGAGGTCAGCAACCTTTTGCCCTCATGCCCTGGCCAAAGCCGAACTCCCAAGCATGCTGCATCCACATCCTGAGGACCAAGAACCCGTGATTTTAGGTGGTGTGCTGGAGTTTACCTCAGGCACCCAACTTTGGCAAGCTGACCCGCCTCGCACATATCCCGGCACTTTCACAACACTTCAGTTGGCCTCAAACACAGGCGCGTACAGGGATCTGGACATTTCTAAGGAAGTTCCTCAGGGAGATCCTGAAGCAAGCATAAATTCACAGCCAGGTGTACAAGCCCTGCTCTGTCACTACCATAAGCAGATGCTGAAAGTTACGCATGTCTTAAAGCACATTTCCCCATGTTCCTTCCAAGCACAACCACACACCTCATCCACGCTGCTCCCCGAGCTGTAAGCTGCTCAGCAGAAGACCTCAGTCTCTGTCGGCGGTTGGTGCAGGACCTTGAACAAGTACTAAATAAATGAGCAAGTCATTTCTTGCAAGGCCAAACAAGCTCCCTGCCAAAGAGGTCACATACCACGCTCTGGCCTGATGCCTCTCCCTAGTTTATGAGGGTAAATTCCCATATCCAGGGGTCCAACAATTACAGCATTACATCTGGGCTAGGATTACTCTCACTGAAGCTAGGATTACGCTTCACTGAAGAGGTGAGGAAAACAACTGCTTTTGTGCTTTCATTGCATGACCTCTAAAGTTTGGTTTGGGTTTCTTGGTTTGCGCAAACCAAAACATTCAAATGAAATCAGGGAGTTTTCACTTAATTCCCAGCTAGAGCACCAGGATCTGTCACATCAAGGTTCTTCAACGCTATTTTGGCAGTAAGGAGATCTGTAAGGAAAAGCCCTTCGAGGCAGGGCCCGCGACAAAGCAGTCAAGGAGGAAATAGCCTACGTGGTTCATTCCAGTCTTGTGAGCTCCTCCAACGAGTGCAGGGGTGGAAAGCGGACACGCTGGAATCTCTGCTCCCTGTCTCCCATCATGCCACCCAGGATTGCTCAGAGGCTTTCTGCACATGGATGCTCTCAATGTCCTCGCAGCCCATAAGAAGGACGGGGCACCTATCAGTCCTGTAAAAACAAACCGAGGTTTGGATTTGGAGCAACTGTCAGAGCTAGTCCAAATGCACCTGGCAGGCCTTGCTCCACTATTCTGAATACTTCACTCTCGTCAAGTTCAAACAAGACCTAAAAGCAACCCAAATCTTCCATGCTTGAATGACGCAGGCAATTCCATTTGCTTGGATGTGCCCATCCCCGTGAGTAAGGGCTGCAGAATCAGACCCAGCTTTTCCTTACCATTCTGTCAAAAACACACATACACAGAAGGAAGAAAAGAAAAATCCTACTGACTGATGCCCCTGCTATTTTTCCTGTCCACAATAGCAAACTGGTAAAAGGCCTGACTCAGAAGCCTCCCTTGAAAAACCTGAATCATCACAGTTTGGAAGATGGTCTCATATAATGAAAGAGTCTCTCTCCTCCACTCCTCCCTCTCTTCACAAGAGAGAATTTAAGAGTCAGACTGATGGCGGGGGTGGGGGCAGAGGAAAAAAACCAAACTAACCAAAACTTCAGGCTTTGTTTGGCTCCTTCTGCAAAGATGGCAGAGAGTCAGGTAGAGTTTGGGAAGCAACTCACACTATTCAAGTTAATGTGATCTTTCTGTAACTTTCCTTCACCTCCAGTCCCCTTTAGCAGACCAAAAAGCATATGGCAGTCCACTGGCTAGCAGCTGTATTTTGGGTCTGCAGGGCTGTGTTTGATCTTGGTTACATCTCTTATTTAGCAGTGTGACTTCCTTTATGTCAGAGCATAACCACGGACTTACGCTGCCTGGAACAGAGCAAGAGGCACCCCAGCTGTACATTCAGTGCCCAGATGAACTCTGTGAACTTGGACTTCTTAAGTCGCACTGTATCCATTTTCGAAAGCTTGAGCCTTGTAGAATACACAGATCTTTGGAATGACCTTCACATAAACATTACAATGTTATAACACTTTGTTATTAGACGTCATTTAGCATCAGGAGATCTCGAAGCAACTTGAAAAGGAGGTCTCCTTCTAGAGACCCAGCCAAGTGAGACAAGAGAGATTAAGCCACTCAGAAAAGCCACGGAAGCCACCACAACAGAAGCCCAGATCTTGTGCCCTATCCTCTAGAGTCGCCCACTACAGATGGTTTGTCAATTAAGACGCTGTGGTTACCTGCACCGTCAGGAAGAGCTCTAGTCCATTTCTTACAGCTAGATGCAAGTACATACACCTCCTGAATGAGGCTCTGGCATCTTGCACCCCTCTGCAAACAGAGGTCATCACCTGTGACTCAAAAGCCATGCTCCTCTGGATCCAGGCCGTGGCAGAGACAGCGGCCGAGAGGAAAGGGCCGGACTACGAAAACCAGCAGCATTAAAATCGAGAACGTATCATCTAAAAAGGTGATTCCAGCCTAGGGTTGCTGGGCTGGATCACGCCTCGATGCAAAGGCTCTACAGGAGCAGCAATCGCTCCAGCGTCTCCACTGCATCCCAATGAAGTCTTTGCCCAGCTTTATGCCACCATCAGTCTCACTGGCATCAAGGACGCAAGAGCTGCACATCAGGCACATACACAGCTGAGTCAAAGCCCCCCCGGTTATGTACCCCAAATATCACATCCCTTTGATCGTAAAAACTGCTCAAGAAGCGCAGGGTAAGGCTGCTGCCTCCTGCCACCCAGCGAGGGGAGTGGGAAGGGAGACGCCATTTGATATAAAGGCACTGCAGCCGAGTCAAAAGTTTGCACTTGATCTTAAACCACACATTTTTACAGGGGAAAAATATTTACGTCACTAAATTGAAACCCATCTTTCCACCTCCTATCTAATCACGACACAAACTGCAGAGAGCGTCAGGCTGTTGGCTGTAAGCGAGGCTCCCAAGAGAGCCCAGTCACTTCGGTCTCATGGAAAGGCGGCGGATGCAGTGGGCGCTGTGGAAAATTTCCACCTATGAAAATGATTCTTCTCCTTGTCGCTCCCGGCTCTGCGTGGCAGCAGACACACAGGGTGCCGTGTCTATTGCGCCAAATGCTATTTCTCATCTCTTGGATTAATTTTAAGCTAACTTTGAATACAGACAACATGAAATACTCTCCTGAACTGAAGCAAAATGGCGAGAGCCCTGACAAAAGTTTAGCAGTGCTGACTAGGGAACACTTTGTGTAACTCAAGCAAAGCACAGACAAATTTATCCGCTGCATGGACCTTTACAGCCTGTGCCATCTTTACTCAGCGGACAGAGTTCCCTTCCGCACCAGCAGGAAAACCACGTTCAAGGAAAGCAAAACACAGGATGGGAATCCACACGACCCTTCAGAGAGAAGAGTGCACTCGTGCCTTGTTTAGAATAGGTCTGAAATTTGTCTTTGCTGTGTAATCTGTAATTTATCGTGTGGCGAAGGCAAGGAGCAGGCAGCCAGTCTGCTCCGCTGGAGATGGCTTGGATCCCCACTGTCAGAAAGTGGGAAGAGAGCACAGGTCCGGCACAAGAGGCAGAACACTTCAGAGGAAGCACCTTCTCACCAGCAGCCTTCGGAGTTTATGCAAAAGAAGGACTGGTATTAGTGTCATGCATCCGCGCATGCTGTGTGGGTAGACTTAAATATGCTGAAGTACAAGCATACACCCCTGTTTACTTACAACGGTGCTCACGCCTGTCTTTCCCGGCCTTACTTCTCAGAAGCAACCACTGCGTTCATGAAAAATGAGCACAACTTTTAGAACACATGTATTAAAAAAAAAAAAAATAGAAGATTTTATTAATTTGAAGGCGTTAAAGACCCAAATGTCGAGAACCCATCCAAGCGTTGCTGTACTCCATAAGCAGAACCGCGTTCAAGCCTTCGCTGGTGTTTGTGCTCTTCCCTAAACATCAGAGCATTCCTTACACCATGCTGGACACCACGAAACCCTTAAGACACGTCTTGTTTGTTTAAAAAGCAAATTCAAGTCACGGAGGGATAGGCTCTCCTTCGCTTAAAAGAAAATAAGCCTTGCGTAAATTCTGCTTACACTCACATATTTGCAATGCAAAATGCGAACTGCTCGCTGTCACCCTCTCCATACAGCCGGCTGCGGAACGAAGCAGGAGACGGCCGCTCGCCACCCGCGATCGAGCGTCCCTCTTCCGAAAATCTTTTCCCCTCAAAATGGCACACGGGAGCCCGCTCACACCGCCCCAAAGCCCTCCCCGGCGGGACGCGGCCGCCCCTTCCCCACGGGCGCCCAGACCCCGCGGCCGCGGACCGGCG
>Ga0065711_1031410_pt1 | contig 29759 bp, 17 predicted proteins | sample Hoacrofraction12_FD_59098 | JGI IMG/M metagenome (GOLD analysis project Ga0065711, IMG submission 59098) | Hoatzin crop microbial communities from Cojedes, Venezuela - Epithelial fraction 12 v2 (version 2) | ecosystem: Host-associated > Birds > Digestive system > Esophagus > Crop | place... | reverse complement strand
TTTTTTTTTTTTTTTTTTTAAGATCACCGATATCTTCCTTTTGCTGTAGTTAAATCGGCTACATCTAAGTGACATGAAAGCTTATGTATTTTGCTTTAAACAGAAGTGCTGACTGAAGCAAGCATCTGCCCGATGCAAAAATTTTTCTTCTAGCGTATTTTGGAAGTTATTTGTTTTGAAGAGGAGAGCTGCCTGAATGTTTGGAGAGAATCTGCATCTTTAATGAACTCTGTTGCCCTTCATTCATTTTAAAGCATCTCTTTTTTTTTTTTCAGGGTCTGGATGAAGAGCAGAGCGTACAGTTGTTACAGTGTTATCTTCAAGAGGATTACAGAGGAACAAGGGACTCACTGAAGGTCCATAGCTCCCATTTATGTTCTATTTACTCCACGTCTTTGCTTAATACCAGTAGTTTGTTGATGCATATGGCCACATGTTAGTCTGAGTTCTGATCTGGAAATGACTTTGTGGAATTTCTTCTCTGAACCTGGAATGCTCAAGTGCTGCTCTAAGGAAATATGATAGCAGATATCCAGGCCTAACTTTCTAGTATGTCTTCCTGCTTGGACCTCTCTGCAGGAACTCAGATCCTCGCTCTGTCGCAGGAATACAGGAAAACTACAGATTTGTGAAAGAGAGTGGGTAGAGATGAAGAACAAATACGTACTTACAAATGGGTGTTTTGGTTTTGTATTTTTGGACTCTGTCTTTCCAAAAGAAATGGAAAGAAAAGATAGACTTCTGTTTATTTCAGTCTTTTTTTTTTTTTTTTTGTGAGTGTGTATTTTGTCAGTAGGTATTTCTGAAGTAGATAATTCTTTGTTTTGTTGTGTTTTGTATACAGACAGTTCTTCAGGATGAAAGGCAGAGTCAAGCTCTGATGCTGAAGGTTAGTAATTTCCATTTGTATTTTCTGTTGAAAAGACCTGTTGACAGAGAACCAACTTTATTTCTATGGATCCAGAAAATCTTGGAATAATTGAAGTATTCCTTCATAAAAAAGAACAGATTTTAGAAGATGCTTCTGAAATAGAGGGATGTGCATAAAGATTTGAACAGTGTTAGAAGTTGCTACAGAAAGGAAATTCCGGGCTTAATATCAGGGAATTTAGATGGGCAGGCGTATGCTCCCATGTTTTCCAAAGCTTATGGTTTTATATTTTATTGTCTGAAGTGACAACTCTGAAATGGAGACTGATAATCATATCTGACAGAGGATAAGAAGGATGAGGAATGAGAAATCATCTCTCTGTCTCTTTGCCTTTCTTTTTTTAGTTTTCTCACTTAGCAGTGTAAGTACAGACATGTCCCTATGGGCATGTTTTATTGAGGTCTTTAAAGTTAATTAAGGTGGGGTTTTTTTTCCAGATAACTTAAAAACTGCTTAGTTGAAACTCCATGTGTAGTAATGTTTGAGCACTGTATATTCTTGTGATAAAGGCCTTGGCAGTGTGTGGGAGAGGAAAGTGTGTGGGAGTTGAACGCTATAGCAAAGTGATATCAATGACACTGTATATTCACAGCTTGCTGACTATTACTATGATGAGAGGATCTGCATTCTGCGCTGTGTCCTCCATCTACTCACGTATTTTCAGGATGAGAGGCACCCTTACACAGTGAGTACAGGAACCTTTTCCTGAGTGTGAAGTCATTGAAATAGGCTAAATATGTAAGGTGTGTGTTAATGTCCACTTGTGATTGTAAAAAGCACGTGAGTGTGCATTTGAGAAGTTCATTAATTTGTTTGTTTGTTTAAGGCACAGTACTTACAGTGTGTTGAAAAGTTGGAGAAGGACCTAGTTCCTAATTACCGGAAACAGTTTGAAGCACTGTACAAAGCAGAAGCTCCTACATGGGAAACACATGGAAATCTCATGGTATTTTGTTTCTTGCTATCATTTATCAAACTTCTAAAGTCTTTCTTTGTATGTAGTGTACTGGAAAATGCATATGTGCAGATGCAGTTAAAAGGGATGTTTCTCCTCGTCCAAGAAACCTAAAATTTGTTTTCTCTCTAACAGAACACACTTTTACTCGGAAATGAAGAGTTGTACGGAACGTGTTGTTCCTTTTAATAAATCCATTGATAGCCTTCGGCTAACAGATCCATTTATGTGTAGGTGTTCATAATTGCTCTGCATCAGCACACTCTGTATTTACAGTGGCTTTCCTTGTTGTTGATGCAAATCGCTGGCTACACGCGCTGTTGAAATGCTTCAGCACTCCTCAGTTTCTGACTGCTTTGACTGATCTGCGAGCTTCGACATATGATGGTAGAACTTTTCCTTGTGCAGACAGAACGTCAGGTTTCCCGTTGGTTTGTGCAATGCCTCCGTGAACAGTCCATGCTCCTGGAAGTCATCTTCCTCTACTATGCATACTTTGAAATGGCACCTGATGAGCTTCTGGCATTTGCAAAGATGTTCAAAGAACAGGGATTTGGCACTAGACAAACCAACAGACATTTGGTAGATGAGAGCATGGATCACCTGGTGGATCGTATTGGGTAAGTATCATGTATATTTGTGAAGCCAGTATGGAACGAAACAATTGTTTTCCTCTCTAAAAAAAGTACTTACCGTTCTTTCTGCTGCCTTTTAAAATCACCGCTATTTCAAGCTGAGCTTATTGTGATGAAGGCAAAATAGCTTTTCTGGTCACACTGGAGATTTGTGTAATAGTGAAAGTGTGATTGCCAGCTAGAGAGGTATCCATACACTAGCTTTAATCTGGTGTGTAATCTTGCCTCTGCCAAGAATGGCAGTGAAGACACAGTGCCGCTCCATCTTAGATGGTCTAGTGGCAACGTGAAATGGTGTCTTCGCAGTCCTGTGCTGGTAGCCTGCTTACAAAAAATGGCAGTGATGTCTTCATTTTGCTGCATGGGACATAACCCGAGCTGCAGCCAAGGGGAATGAAAATCCTGCCAGGTGTTACAAAGGTGGGAAAGGTATCTTCAAATTTCAGTGACCACTTTTTGTCTGTTCAACCAGAAACGGTAGTTCTGAAGATTGTAATCTGTCATATACTAGCATTTGAAGACAAAATGTGGATTACCTGCTGTTAATTTAATGTAATTTCTTATTGCTTCAAAGAACAGCTGAACAAAAGCAAACTAAAGGTTGTTTTTTGACCACTTATTATTTAAAAAAACCCAGTTGATTTCTTAAAGTTTTTGACCTAGTTGTTTTTATTCTTTTCCTGCTTGTAGCTACTTTAGTGCTCTTATTCTGGTGGAAGGCATGGAAATTGACTCCCTCCATGAGCGTGCTTTGGATGACAGGACGGAGGAGCACAAGTTAGCTAACAATGAGCGCATCCACCAGGTAAAGCGCTGACAGTGACCCCTCGTCAGGCCTAACAATACAGAATTTACTGTGAATACTGAAGCAAGGCTGTTTAAAGATTGGGTCTGTAAGTTTCTGATGCTTGGGTTTGTTGACAAAGTGTAGGAACTAGCATCTGCATAACATTGTAGGGTGAATAAGAACCAAATTAATTCCTCTCCCCCTTACATTTCCTTGGTTATTCTGGGCCTTTGTCTAAAGAAAGGTGTGTGCAAAGACAGTCACTAAACCATGGAGAAAAACAGACCAAAGCTGCAAGTATATAATTTGGTCTGTTGCATGATTGAAATGATTGTCTGCAAGGGAAAGGTAGCTGTTAGCAAGAAGACGCAATCAGCTTTATGCTTACCGAGTATGAACTTCTTTCAGAAGAGCTCAGTTACTTTGCTTTTGTGTTGTCTCTGCACAGGAGATGGACAGTCAGCTGCTGCAGTTAGGGGATGTCTTGCATCACGCTCCAGTGCTTTTGGCCTGGGCTCTGCTCCGTCACACTGTAAGCCCAGAGGAGTCAACAAACGTTATCAGGAGAATGGGCAGCACTGCCATCCAGCTGAATGTTTTCCAGTATCTGACAAAGCTTCTACGATCGCTGAGCAGTGGGGGGAAGAATGTGAGTTTCTTATAATCATATATATAAGTTTTTGAAGGCTTTTAACTGCTAGTGATGTAGAGGTATGATGGGAAGCAGATGATTTTGAACCAATGTTCTTTCAAACTAAATCTGGTTTTAAGCAGAGGATGCAGTAAAGCATGTTTTATCATCATACTTTCTTTCAGTGAAGATCAGAAATCAGGTTGAAATGAAACATATTTCTACACGCAAAGAATAAAAAAAGCTTTTGTAAATTGAGGAACTACATCTCTTTTGAGCAGAGTAGACTGCATTTAATCACATTTTTTGATTTGCCTCTGTAAGCGTGCTTGCCAGTGTGGATCTTGAGTATTAGATCATTTAACTCTGCACTACTCTCTGCATGTGGTTTCGTTAGACAATACTGTGTGTGAGAATGAACTACTCTGTAGGCAGAAGCCAGCAAAAGCAAATCCTTTTGATTTATGTGAACACCGAGTGCTGCTTTTTTTGATGTTTGGAAGGCATTTCTCATTATAACGGTAGTGGCAAGATTTCACATTTCGGTGAAATATTTCATGTTAATGTGGAGCTGAACTAATGACTGCTTCCTGTTTTGCTGCCCCTCTGCTGGCTGCAGCAAGGACGTCTGAAAAAGGTGGTTACTCAGTTTGTAAAGCAGACTGAGTACAGTTACAGTGTGTTCTGTAGTTTTAATGGTCTTGTGTATTCTATCTTTGCAGTGTACAGCCAGCACAGCTTGTATGTGTATTTATGGACTTCTTTCCTTTGTCCTGACGTCACTGGAATTACATACGTTGGGCAGTCAGCAGGTAAGCGTCCAGAGCTCATTGCATCTGTTACCTAATTTAAGATAACGTGTCATAACTGATACTAATTAGTATTGTTAGATTGTAATCCTGCATTTGAGACTGCGAACTTTGTGACTTGGATAGATCTAAAAGAGTGATTTGCTGTTTTTCCTACTGCATTTACTCAATGCAAACTTAGTAAACACCTCTGCAGACTGGCCGATTACTAGTTAAAGAGCGTATCTTGCACTTGAAGTCCTATGGATTTGAAACTAATCATTGATGTGTTATTTCCAAAGTAACGGAAATAATACATACTCCATCTCCAAGTTTGAGAAGACATCATACAGCACTTTGCAAACATGGCAGACGTATTTGTCCTGGCCAGTCCATTCATGATAAGGAGCATGGCTTTAGGCTGGCTGTGTGTTCTGGGTTCAGGTGTGTTGGGTGTTTCTTTGTGTTTTGACTAGAGGAAGTAATTACATCTTGGCTGGTAAACATAAAAACTTAAATTCCAAAGATGTGGCAGAACTTGTTTGGGGTGTAAAAATACCCCTGTGTAAGGTAACTTTTATTTTCTCCATCCTCCCTTCCTTTGAAGGATATAATTGATGCTGCATGTGAAGTTCTGGCAGCTTCCAGCATTCCTCAGCTCTTCTGGAAGACGGTGAGTGTGTTGGCAACTTCTTTGACCTGCCTTGCTTATAACTAAAACCTGATAAAAGATACCCTTTTAGGAAAGAAACAGACTCATATTTATTTAGTTAGATTCTAGGAGGACCTGAGGAGCTAGTGCTTGTTTGTATCTATCTTTGATTTACTTTTGCCCTTTCCTGCCTTTTAGGTACAGCCTTGGCTTTACTCTTGAAGGATACTGGAACAAGTTTTAATATAGGTGATAGTTTAAACCAGGGCTGGGGTTGCAAGGACTGAACTAACTGCTGGCGAAAGCATCATGCTTATTTTTGTTGTTGTCACAGAATTAGGATGATATGTAATGCATTATAGTCTTACTTCCTGCCTTATACTTGCACACTGCCTCATGCTTTAGTCTGGGCAAGGACTGGAGTGATACTTCTGTGCATGATTAATGTTAAATGTACAACTTAAAAAGGAACTGTATCCTTGTGCTATACTGAGACCATTGTAGCATTTCTTTTTGGTTACACAACATTTGTTTTCTGTTTCCATCACCAGGAACCTACTGCAGGTCTGGGTATTATCCTGGACAGTGTGTGTGGGATGTTCCCACATCTTCTTACTCCTCTCCTTCAGCTGCTCCAAGCCCTTGTATCTGATAAATCTACTGCAAAAAAGGTACAGGTTTCGCTGTTTGGGAGATGATTTATTTCAAGACATGCTATGTGATAATGCTGTGTGATTCTTTCTCTCCTTACATGTGGTTATCTCGATGGCAATCTTAGATAACAGACATTAAGCATTTGTCAAAGAACAGTAGACAGGGCTCCTTTTTAGTCCTGTGCTGTTGCAGGACACTGTTTTCTGGCTTTTAGAAAACTTTTCAACTCTAATGGCCAAGGATTAAGATAGTGCCTAATTCTTCAGGTTGTACTTTACTCCTAAGAAGCTCCTGATTCATTAGATGAGACTTGTCTGCATGTGTGGGCTGTCTAACAATGTTTTGGTAGGGTTGACGTATTAGAAGGATATTGTCTGCATCAAGAAACTTGTCTATTCCTGGAAATGACCTGGTTGATTAATTTTTAAGAAGATCTGGTTCTTTGGCTGTATTGTTTAAGTTCTCTCTGTATGCAGGTATACAGTTTCCTGGATAAAATGTCCTTCTATATTGAACTGTACAAGCATAAACCTCCTGATGTGATCTCTCATGAAGATGGCACACTTTGGCGAAGACAGGCTCCAAAGCTCCTCTATCCTCTTGGTAAGGAAACTGCACTTAACCTTTTCGTATTGAAGTGCTCTGGGGAATTTAGTTCTTTATCTGGCTTCTAAGTCACGGGTAAATTTGTGACTATTTCAATCTTCTTCAATCTTTAGGATTAGGTCAAACAAATCTGCGGATACCTCAGGGCACAGTGGGCCAAGTGATGCTGGATGATCAGGCTTATTTGGTACGATGGGAGTATTCCTACAGCAGCTGGACACTGTTTACCTGCGAGATTGAGATGCTGCTCCATGTTGTATCGACAGCGGGTGAGACAGGCTGGGAGTATAAAAGAGAATAAGTAATTGTTAATTGGTATCAATTTGAGGTTAATGGTAAGGTTGAACAGCTCTGAATACTTTTGGAAGGGCATGGAATACTTTCCCAGAAACCTGATTTTTTAATTATTAGTATAATACTGTAAAATTCACTGAAAAAGGCCAAGAGCATGTAGTGAGATGAGATAAATTTTAGATGAGAGAGAAGTTGAGATAGATAAAATAAATGGTTTTGGTATATGGAATGATTATGGGGATGTGTGGCAAGATTAATGCACGTTGCTCCAGGTTTGATTACTGCTTAAGTACGATTTCGCATTCTAGTGTTCGTTTTCTTCACCCAGATGTGATTCAGCATTGCCAGAGAGTCAAGCCAATAATTGATCTGGTTCATAAAGTTATCAGCACTGATGTATCAATAGCAGATTGCCTTCTGCCAATCACGTCGCGAATCTACATGCTCCTGCAGAGGTAAGTCACTGACTGGCTTGAAGACATTAACAGCGGAGGTACCTGAGACGATATAACGAGCTGGAAGAATGGCTGATTACTGATTTTGCCAAGAGCTTTGCAAGAAGTGTGTCTCAGTGCTTGAATTCCCCAAGACTGGTGTTCAGTTCTGAAGGCTTGAATTCCCCAAGACTGGTGTTCTGGCTACACACTGTTCAATGCTTCGATGCAGCAGAGTGGCCCTTCTCCTTCTTTCGTGAATGTTGTTCAATTTTGTCCATTTAAAGGCATTTTTTGTTGGTAGCTATGTTTGCATGAAAGGGGAATAAAACATATAGTTAGAGCAGTAACTCCAAGTATTAAAACAGTTTTACTTACTAACTCTTCTCTCGTCTTAACTGCCTGGGAATTGATGTTCTGCTGCATAATTATTGTTCACTGTGACAGTCTGCTGTCTTGCCAGCCTTGCCTCTAGCAGTAAATTGATCTGACTCAGGTGTGAGGGGGAGTTGGGAAGTCTAGACTGAAAGTGCAGACTCTGATGTCTGTAATTACCTAGTTAGGTTTTATACTTGTGTACTTTGGGGAGAGAGAAGCTTTTTTGATCCAAACAACGGTATATAGGCTAGACCACAGATGGCAGTCCTTTTTATGCATAATATTTCTTTTTCCTAGGCTAACAACTGTAATCTCTCCTCCTGTGGATGTTATTGCTTCTTGTGTCAATTGTTTGACAGTACTGGCTGCTCGGATGCCAGCCAAGGTGAGGAGGTGACCCTTCTGGGTTTGCTGGGTTTGAGACCTAGTAGACATGTAGATGTGAATGAGAGGGAATATCTGTACTTTTTCTCTTGCAGGTTTGGACTGACCTTCACCATACAGGGTTCTTACCGTTTGTTGCCAATCCAGTGTCCAGTATGAATCACATGATCAGGTATTCATGATCCCCCAGCCCTTTTTTTTGGTTTTTTTTTTACCTAACCTATTCATAACCCATCATAAGAACTTTTTGCCAATGTGAAATCTATGCATCAGACATCTCTAACTCCTGTCAGAGTCCTGCTATTCATGTAATAAACCCTTTTGTTCATTTTGCAGTGCAGAGGGGATGAATGCTGGGGGCTATGGAAACTTACTGATGAGCATAGAACAGCCTCAAGGCGAGTACAGCGTTACCATCTCCTTCCTGAACCTGATCACAACTCTTGTCCGGGTGAGTGCTTCTGGCGTGGTCTGCATGTGAACTCAGCTGTAGGCTGTTTCGATGGGAGAGTGAAACACAGCCGTGACTGAGATCCCCTGTGCAGCAGGTCTCTATGAGTAATCATTGGTTGACGCTCCCTTCTGCACTCTGCTGTTTGTGCTTTCGCTGTAGTGTGATTCTTTCAAAAAACTGTTTTGATTCATGTGATCTACGAAAGAATACAAGTGGCTTGTAAATCTATGTCCCCGTGCTTGGTAGTTTTCTCACACTCTTAAAGACATGTCGCCTATCTTCCTGCAAAAGGTTTCTTGTCTTTTTAACCAGAAGGGGAACAGTAACATATATGTTTCTCCTAGGGACAACTTGGTAGCACCCAGAGCCAAGGACTCGTGCCTTGCATTGTGTTTGTCCTGAAGGAGATGTTACCAAATTACCACAAATGGCGTTACAACTCTCATGGAGTGAGAGAGAAAATTGGTAAGGATGCTGAAGCGGGGCAAAGGAGGAGGGGGGGATAAAAAGGATCACCTGTCTTCTCAGACAGTATGCGTGAATATTTCTTCCTTTTTTTATCATACCTTTTCTAGCATGCATTTGGGATTTGCTTTGTATGTCTGTCAGTATTCCTAGATGCTGTGGTTAGGTTGAAAATATTAAGAACGAGACAATAGATCTTCCTGAACTGAGCAGTCCATTTATCTCTGTTTTAGGATGCCTTATTCTGCAGCTGATCCATGCTATACTGAATTTATGCCCTGAAATGGATCCCCGCAGCAGGTAAGACAGGTGATTTCAGATCTGCACTAGCCTGGCTTACAGTGCAGCGTGGCTCTGTCACTATCTTTTGTTTGTTTTTGAATGTATACGACTAGGAATGAACTGGCATGGCTGTGTAGTGCTGGTTTCAGCTCTTTTCAGTGTTACTGAGTACAGGAAGGGTAGAAAAAGACTAGGGACATTGGTTTTTAGAACACCTGCTGAAGAAAGAGAAAGCAGTAAAAAGATGTCCTGGGACAGTGTGCCATCTGCTTTCTTATCTGGTGTATCCACTCTGAAGAAAGTAGAAGGGGGAATAAAGTAGGGGTCAGTGGGTGTGTAGAAATTAAGAGATTACTTTCTGGTAGTTTCCGAAGTGCTAGATGGGGAAAATCCTGCAGGTGCTTGTAGTGATGATGTCCTGTGCTGTTTGTGTCTTGCAGCAATGGCCCCAGCCTCCAGTCCTTGTGCATCTTCAGCCTGGCCAACACTGAAGCAGGGCAGGCTGTCATTAACATCATGGGGATCGGTGTGGACACCATCGATATGGTAATGGCCTCCCAGTCTAGTAGGTGAGTGGTGTGTTTCATTTCAGTAGTGTGAGAAAGGGAGCAAATGATAATATTTGAAAGGAAGCTTTAATTGATTGCATTTAACAGGGAGTGGGCATAGTGGCTAGCCACGGCAGCTTGCCTCATATAGTCTGGAGGAACAAGCCTGGTTTGTTCCAGATCTGCGTGTAGTGTTTGCTGTACACTATCCATTTCATGCAGTTGTTATGGTTTGCTATTTCTAAATGATGTTTGGAGTATGCTGGTGGGTGTAAATGTGTTCAGTTATTTAACATTGCTAGCAGTTACAATTTTTTAATAAAGAATTCACTTCAATGCAGTTTATGAGATTGTATAAGTGAATTGGAAGAGAGAAGACTAGAGGCCATGTTAGAAGTTCTGTGTCTTCAAGTAACATGAGTTCAGATGTAGCTATGTTCATGAGTAAATTGTCATAAAGCTTGAACTGTAATTTTGGAAGTGCTAGGGGGATGATCAGTCCTTTCAGGGTGGTTCAGAAGGCAGCGTGAAGTACTCTGGAAGTATTGACGACGTTTCCAGTGTTGAGCGTCTTTGAAGTTCCTTATATGGCTTTCACTGAGGCGTGAATCTTTTGCTTTAGCTGTGGTTGAATCTCTCTCCTTCCCTCTGTTCTCTTTTCCTGGCCAACCTTACTTAACACACAGCCAGCCAAACTTGCTAGCAGGTTGTTTCTGAGAGAGTCTGCCATTTTTTTCTTTCAAAACAAGTCTGGAAGGCAATCCAGACTTGTTAATGAGAAAGTGAGACCTGTTTGAGAAATGTTTTTCGCTTTAATGTCTCTTGAGAATGCTTACCTGATAAGGAAAATCTTAGGAAAACACCAGACTTAAAACCAGTTTTATCTCTTCATCCAGTTCTGATACACTATAATTTCTGTGAGATTGGTTCTGTAAATGTTTCTCCCTTTGTCTTTACACATTTTAAATCTCTGTATCCCAAAAAGGGAAAAGTGACAATAGGCTGTTGGGCTGTTCTTTTTTGTTCGATGTTGAAAACTTTGGGCTGGGAAGGCAGTATTTTTTGTGGTTTTGTCGGGGGTTGTGTGTCAGCCACTTGTACGTGTTGACATGACAGTCTGAGTAAAAATGTCTTGCAATCCCCGACTGACAGAGTATAGAATTTCCTCTTTGATGTTGTGCAAGTAATAAATGTTGGTTGTCAACACAGTTGCTGACTTTGGTTTCTTTTTGGAAATGCAGTGATGAGTCGCAAGGCCAAGGTCAACTGCTGATCCAAACAGTTAAGCTGGCGTTCTCGGTTACCAATAATGTCATCCGGTTGAAACCCCCCTCTAGTGTGGTATCTCCATTAGAACAGGCGCTTACTCAGCATGGTAGGTATTTCTCTGTGGGGGCAGCCTGGGAAGCTGTGGGGTTTTTTTTATTATTTGCAAATAGTCAGTGTGTCTCCTTATAAACAGTAGTTAAGATTTCGAGGTTCCAAGAAGTGGTTTCTAGTGATGGCAGAAGGCTTATTCTCCTTCCTCTGAAGCATTCTTCTCCTCTGGGACAGCTTCTGAAGTATTAAGCAAGTGTGCCTTGTTGTTTGCTGCTTTGTAATGAGATGGGTGTAATTACAGAATATAGCAAACCAGCTGCCATAGTGCCTCTGGCTGGGCCCATCACTTGCACTTCTGGAAGACTGACCTAGTTCTCACCTTCTGCTATGGAAATCATTGTTTGGTAAATAGTTGCATCTTGTTGCAGTTTCTTCTCTTTGATTTTAATTGTGTTCTCTCCAGGTGCTCACGGAAACAATCTTATTGCGGTCTTGGCCAAATACATCTACCACAAGCATGACCCTGCACTTCCACGCCTGGCCATCCAGTTGCTCAAACGACTCGCTACGGTAAGATGAGACTCACACTTGCTCCTTTGCTTCTCATGTTGTGACTGATTCCACCACTGAAATTCTTTAAAGATAATTACTTCAGGGCTTTTTGTATCAGGGAGCTTAATGCAAGTCAGTTGAAGGTAGTGTGGACCGAAAGCTGTAAGTTAGAGCACACTAAAAATCACATAAAGGGCCCTTAGTTTTTTAACATAATCTTCTGCTGTTTCAGAAGTCACTTGGCATCTCACTGAGAGGTGAGTGCTTTCTGCAAAGTATTTGCACCTCCAGCTGATCTCTTTCCACTTTGTTGAGTAACTTTCTCAAGTCACACTCTTAAATAGAATTGCTACACCTTCTTAACTAGAACTTTTACATCTTATTGAGAAGAGAATCCCATTTAAGTTTTTATTGGGAGCTTTCAACTTTGCCTTTTAGACTTGCTCTTTTGACTACTATACTTCTGAGAACGTATTTGCAGTTTTATTAAAGCGTATAATCCAGCTCTGGGTTTATTAATTTCAAGAAACAGTATTCCAAAACTGTTTTTGTTTTATCCAGTTTTGTCATAACCCTTGAGAAGCAGGTGAGGGATAGAGCAGAATTGCCAAAGAGGAAAATTTGGATCACTTTGCAGGTTTCTTCCTGCTTAATGACAAGAACTTACTTTTGAGTTCCCTCACATATGTTCATAGGTTCAATATAAAATATTTTGGAGTTTCAATTTGAAATGCAAATCACCTTATATAGAGAAAAAGCATTCTGTAGAGTTTGGTTATTCTTGCTTCTGATGTTTCTTTCCTTTTTCAGGTTGCTCCCATGTCTGTTTATGCCTGCCTTGGTAGTGATGCTGCTGCCATCCGTGACGCCTTCCTCACCCGCCTGCAGAGCAAGATTGAGGACATGCGCATTAAGGTCATGATACTGGAGTTCCTCACAGTTGCGGTGGAGACACAACCTGGGCTCATTGAGCTGTTCCTGAACTTGGAAGTGAGGGACGGCAGTGATGGATCAAAGGTAGGATAGCAGATACTTGCGCAGGGACTCACTAGTCTTTTCTTGTAGCTTTCATAACAGTCTTATGGCACTAGGCTCTAAAATCTGATAATTCTTACATGTAACCCAATGTGCTGAATGTAAAGATAAATGCAGCTTGTGCTTGCAGTTAATGGGTGTGCTGCTATCCCAGTTTCACTTTTCCCTATAACCAAAGAGAAACTTTCCCCAATGTTTCAAGGCAGATACTAAATTAGCATAAGAATATCTGCTGAGTCAGACCAAAGATCCCTGTGGCCCTCTCTCTTGACTCTGACAGTGGCCAGTCACTGAGAAGGCTGAAGGCTGAGGTACAATGGACAATACCAGTTTTCCAGAATACTCACTCTGGTGCTTTGCAGTTCAAGGTTGTCTTGGGTTGGGACTTTCTGAAGACACTTGATCTTACAAAGTCTTAACATAGCTTATTTACTCCTCTAAAAATATTTTTTTCCTCTCCTGTGTTATGACTACTTTCCTTGCAGTCTTATACAGTATATATGATGGCATCATGTATTTAAGATTTATTTGTCTGTGTATCGTTCGAGTGGAAGCAAGCACATTCTGCCTGAATAGGTGCCTACACAGTGGTTCTGTGGCGACGTAACTTCTCTTGTTTCGTCTTGCTTTAGGAATTCAGTTTAGGGGAGTGGAGTTGCCTCCAAGTAGTCTTAGAGCTGATAGACTCCAAACAGCAGGAGAGGTACTGGTGCCCTCCGCTGCTGCACCGTGCTGCCATTGCCTTCCTGCATGCTCTGTGGCAGGACCGGCGAGACAGCGCCATGCTAGTTCTGAGGACAAAGTGAGTTGTTGTTTTTCTACAATGCATTTTCTTTCCTTTTTCCCCAAACACTTTTTCTTTGGTTCAGCAGACTTTTCAGGGACATTTGCATCTTAGTCTTTGTGTGCCCTGGTAAGGGTATGCAGTGTCTCTTTGAAATTAGTCTCTTGGGAAAGAAGACGAGAAGCCCATGTGTGCTTGTTCAGAAGCAAATACATTTTATTCTGTTTCTTTTATACAAAGCTATATGAGCTTGTATTTACCAAAGCATGTTTTCTATGAAGTTTGGAATGGTCAAAATGCTGCTAGGCATGTGGTGTGGGGGAGAGAACTCATTTTACTTCTGTGTATATCTTTTAGGCCAAAGTTTTGGGAAAATTTAACCAATCCCCTCTTTGGGACCCTTCCTCCACCTTCAGAATCATCAGAGGTGAGTTACATCCAAACAAAATGAAGGTAGTTACCTACTTCTCAGAAAAGGTTTCTAAGTGGTGTATGTGATTCTTCCCTCTGCTTGCTGTTTTCTAAAAGGAAGTATGATCAAGTGGTTTAAACACAGGCAGGAGATAAAGTGAATGCTTTCTGGCTTTGCAGAGACTGTATGGCCATGAGCTATCTTTTGAAATTCTCTGGTCTTTATTCATATGTGAAACAAAAATAGATGTTACCTAGCATCTGCGGTAACACTTACTCTTTGGAAGATGTGCTGTCGGTAGTGTATCCATACTATACCTCGTGTGCTGTTTGGCAAAAGAAAATCTGCCTTTCCCCCCCCCCTCCCCCAGCATAGCTCAGGCTGGCTGGTATCCCAGAGGAATCGATTAGGTGGTTCTTGTTCTTCCTTTCTGCAGGAGTTTTCCCCTTCATTATGAAAGTCCTGTGTTCTCACTCAGAGTGCTGCTTTGAACGCAGCATTCTTTCCTCATTATCACCAGTGCATGATCAAATGACATAACTGGTGCTGTCATGGGAGAAACAAGTCTCCTGCAAAACTGAGTATCAGTCTCTGCGAGCAGATGGGTAGGAGTAAATCAGAATTCCACTCAACCTGCGCATCTACGTGCTCAAATTCTGCTTTTTTTTTTGTCTTTATAGCTCAGCGTCTTGGATACGTGTGCCTTAATCATGAAAATCATCTGTTTGGAGATCTACTATGTTGTCAAGTGAGTCTTTGGTAGTCTCTCCTTCGTCCCTGTAGTTGTCAATTATCTAAACTTTGTGTGTTAAATCTTGATAGACCACACAGGCTTTGAGGGACAAAGTACACGTAATCCTGTGAAAATACAGGAGGAACAGTGATTTATAAACAAATCACAAATGTGCATTTGAGTTTTTTGCAATCACCAATTGCAGAAAGAGATGTTACAGTCTTTTTGCAGCCTGTAGGTGAGAGTGTTAGTATTTTCCTTGTATCCTGGAATGAGAATATACAGTATTTATTGCTGAATATCATTTTAGTAGTTTTCTTCCACTCATTTGGTTTTCCTGAACGTAACTGCCCTTTAGTATGTTGAAAAGTCAGGATTAACTAAAATCTCTGCTTAAAAAAAAAAAATCATAGATTTTCTTCAAGGATCATGTTTTTCCTTCACATTTGATGCAAAAAGTGGGATTCCCTGCACAGGTCTAATATGTGGAATAACCTTCACTTGCAAGCTGTGTCCTTCGCTTTCCCACCTGAATCTCAGAAGAAGTATCTTTTCTGACCAAAGAATAAATGAAGATAACTTCTCCTCTTGATTTGGTCAGGGGCTCACTGGATCAGTCCCTGAAAGACACGCTGAAGAATTTCTCCACCAAAAAACGCTTTGCCTATTGGTCAGAATATGTGAAGTTACTGGCATATCACGTGGCAGAGACAGAGGGCAGCAGCTGTGCCTCCATGACAGAGTATCAGATGCTCATCTCGGCCTGGCGGATGCTGCTGATAATCTCTACTAGCCATGTAAGAGCTACCTCTTATCTTTCATGATAATCTGAAATTAACATTTTCAGTAATACATTGTCAGCTTCTCAGGGCCAGCTAAGCCATAATGAAGAATTCACTGGTTTTTCTTTCAATTTTCTTGTATACGTGCTTACAACACAAGCTGGGTCGAGCATGGTACAAGAGGTTAGAGTAGACAGTGTTTTGGTGTTTGATCAAAATGAGCATATTGTCTGTCTGAGCAGAGGAGGGAGGTAGTAGGTAATTTTTGTAGCAATTTTAAGTAATTCTGTAATCCTGAAGAGATTTTGCTGAGTCAAGTGAGGCAGGGGTGCACCATTAGGGAAATCAGTCATTGCTGACTTTTTGTCAACTGTTAGTATAATACTTCAGTGGTTTCTGTAAAACCGCATTATTCAGCAGCTATAAAATTTGGTGGATTCTTAAAGTAACAAGTTAAAACTGTAGATTGATGTTGGACTGCTAAGAAGGTGCATCTTTTGTTGTGCTTGGTTGATCTGTGTCTTTGTGGATCTTAGGCGGATATAATGCATCTGACTGATTCTGCAGTTCATCAGCAATTGTTTCTGGATGTGCTAGATGGGACCAAGGTTTTGGTAGGTGCTGCTTCCTGTCAGTTCTTTAATTTCCCAATTGCTCATCTATGAGGAGTGCTATTTCTGCAGCTGCTTGCCATCATAGGTTTTTTTAGATCCTGTGAAATTGGGCTGAAACAAAGTCTCTCTCCCTGCATTGATGAGCTGCTTATAAAACTTTAGTTTGTACGTGTCATTCTTGTCATCACTGAGTGACCCCGCAGAGGGTCCTGGCTCTGGTCCCCTCGATGCTGATAGCTGTGGAAGAACAGACCTGGTCATTTGGTGGTGGTGCTTGGGCTGGGGGTTTCTTAAGTGTTCTTACAGTGACTATTGCAACTGTAACTCTTGCAGTATTTCTTCTTAGCTTCTAGTTCCCGTGTCAGTCTCCTGTCTGCAGCTGGGGTCTATGCTGTGTACCCTTCTTCTGATTCTGCTCAAACAGTGGAAGAGGTAGGTATTTTGTTTGGATAATTATTAGTGACTGCTAAATATGAAAACTTGGGACATGATGTTTAAGTGTTTTACTCGTGAGATTCCCATAGTGATTTGGGGCGGAAACTGAAGCTTTATCATAGAATTCTCTTTTGGGATGGCAAATGTCTGTAGGTTGTTGCTGAAATCTCTTCTAACAATACATTTATGGTTTGGCTTCCTGCTTGCTGGTGAAAAGTGTATCAAAAAAAGCTGTTGTGATGATCAGTCCTGCATTCTTACTGTACTGTGCAATGTCTTTAGTGAGATGCAGGTGGTGACTTAAAGTTTACTTGGAAGAACTGCTTTTATTTGTGTGGATCATATAACTTATGATCCGCACAGCTCAGTCAAGCCAGTATATTTATTGAGGGATCTTGTCTAATCTGAAGAGCTCTCCCTTTTTGTTGTCAGCGAGTTGGGTTCTGTGGATAAAATCATAAACTCCTTGACGCAGATTCTGGAGGGAGTACTACAGGCAGATCAGCAGATGATGGAGAAAACCAAAGCCAAAGTGTTCTCAGCTCTTATCACTGTGCTGCAAATGAAGGAGATGAAAGGTGAGGTGGTGTATGTACAAGTGTCAAGAGCAGGGCTGGCATGGCTGAATACACCCTAACATTCTAGCGTTTCCAAGATAAAAATGTACATGTTGTTAGTAGGAGTACAGGATGCTGAATATAGTCACCAGCCTGTGGGACTTCTCTACGTTTTTCTTCTTTTAGCTAGTTTTAGGAAGAGATGAAGTTTATCGTTCACAGTATGTGTATGTCTTCCATTTTCTTGTCTTTCCCTTACAATAACCTCTATGTTTGATCAGTTTGATAGAGTAAGATAGGGTTCCCATGTGTTTTTGAAAATAGCTCAGCAGGTGTGAGAGGGATACCCTAGTAAGGCCATCTCACAGAGTGGCTGTAGAGCTTAGATTCTGAGATCAACTTCTAGTCAGATGGCAAAAGACCCAAACACAAGAAAGTCTTCTGAGGGTACATTTTGTTACAAACCAGAGAACATAGTCTGGTCATTCCTCCTGTCACTGGTGGGGCATCTTACATTGCAGTAGGACTTGAAGACCCTCAGTGGAATCTGGGCGGTACTTGTGCAACACGTACAGAGGCAGCTGTGGTGTTGAGAGTCATATCAGCTTGCTTGTCTGTGTAGTTCTTGTCCCACTGCTTGGGCTCTGCAAAGAGGGTTGAGTTGTTCTTAAATGTTCTTCTTTGTTGTGGAGTTTGAGTTTCCAGTCACACTGGTAAAAGATGGTGCAATCTATTATAAAAGTTTTGGTGAGAATGTAGTATTTATATGGACTCACAGAACATAGACTGCACCCGCTGGCCAGTACCAGCAATCTTGAGAAATGGGTAGGAAGTGCTGCAGAGAGCAGTTATGGAATAATCTGTCCATAGTACTACTTGATTTGTGCCTTGAAATGTCATGGGTTTATATGACTTCTTGGGAAAACAACATGTTTTTATTATCCAGACAACCATCTAATCCCTTATTATATCCTCCTAGGCTTAATCATCTAACTTAGTCCCAGTTCCTCCCATTCCATTTTGTAGCTTTTGAAATGAAAACAGAGTAAATACTAACTGCAAGAGATGTGTCCCAGTGATGTCAGTTAAACTGGAAACCTAAGTACAAGGATTGTGTGTTAACTGGTGTCTGTTCTGTGTGTCACAGTGAATGAGGTCCCACAGTACTCCCAGCTGGTGTTGAGCGTGTGTGAAACACTCCAAGATGAGGTCATTGCACTCTTTGATCAGACTCGACACAGCCTGACCTTGGGAGATGCTACAGATGACAAGGACAGCATGGAAACAGATGATGCCTCCCGAGTTAAACACAAAGACCAGCGAGACGGGGTAAAGGACCTGTTCATCTGCTTTGCAACCGAGTTTTTTCTCTGTAGACAAAAGTTCCACCTATGTTTGGAACAATTTTCCCTTGCGACTTGTTGGCTTCCAAGGAAGTTTCAGCAGTTGCTATTTCAGAATTACTCCATGTCTTTGCAGCACACATCAGTCTGGGAAATCGGGTGTTGCTCCCTCTCTTTCAGATCTGTTCTAAAACACATTGTCATGATTACTAATACAGCCAGAAGGTGCGTAGAGTGTGATGTGAGGGATACCTGGTGCCTCAGTTTATGATGCTGAGAATGATTGAATTTCAGATTGTGTTAGTAAATGCTTTCAAGGTATTCTTGGTTCCCATGTCAAGCCTATACCTCCTTTTCCTTTCCTTATCACTGCAGGTGTGTGTTCTGGGTCTGCATCTGGCTAAAGAGCTCTGCGAAGTTGATGAAGATGGAGACTACTGGCTACAGATTACTAGGAAAGTCCCTGTGCTTCCTACTATCTTTACTGCTTTGGAGATCAGCCTAAGAGTTAAACAAAACCTTCACTTCACAGAGGCCTCATTACATTTACTGCTGACCTTAGCAAGGACTCAACAGGTGAGAGATGTGGAGAAATGAGAGCATATAGCTATACATTTTTTATAGGAACTGTATATCTCATTATTCTGTCTGTGATGGGGCTGAACAATGATCTGTAGAGGGGTTTTTCAGAGGCTGGCAAGCAGTAGGTCCTGTATGTTCGCCCTGTTTGTCGTGATAAGGGGAGGTCTCGGATGGAAGAGCTGAGCCAGCCAGAGCAGACCTATAATTTAGAGCAGGCACTTCTGCTGAATGTGTTCTTCTGCACTGCAAATTATCCCCCCCTCGTTAAAACAGCATTGAGGGTTGGAACCAGCTTTCTCATTAGTTGCAATAAAGCATTTTTTATCGATTACAACTTCAACTTTGTGTGGGCCTTTAGGTGAAAGCAAGGTGTTTCCAAAGCCAGCCCTTTTCAAAGATTGTGTATGTACCAAACCAGGTGATGTCAAAATTGAATTCATAGTGCAGTTCTGCAGGTTAAATTTTACTGCAAGAGCAGTGTTTCTTGTCTTGATACTGAATTTTTAACAACATAGAAGAAGTGTGTGTAGGTGAAAGTTGTCTGAAAGGGTTGTGACAGTGTAAAGGATAGAAATATCTAATGCAAAATAAGTCTCTTCAGTCTCAGAGCAGAGAGAGACAAATTTTAAGAGTAGCTTGTTCTGTGTCTTGTAGGGAGCAGCAGCAGTGGCTGGAGCTGGTGTCACGCAGAGTGTCTGCCTGCCCCTCTTGAGCGTGTACCAGCTCAGCACTAACGGAGCCATTCAGGTGGGTGCTACTGCCTTTTGGGTGGGAGCACGCCGGGAGAACTTGCCATGCCCTGCCTTGTGGGCTGGGGTTGGAGCAGAGCCCTCCAGTCTGGGAGCGCAGCAGCCATCCCGAGAGCCTGGAGATTTCTGAAGTAGTGTGAAGGGTTTGTGGCGTGTCACACTCGGCAGCAGTGTAAGTAAGTGGCTTATTTATGTATCTGATTTGTTCAGACATCTGCTTCATCTCGGAAGTCTCTGGATGCCCCCTCTTGGCCTGGGGTCTATCGTCTCTCCATGTCGCTGATGGAACGCCTGCTTAAAACGCTTAGATACAACTTCCTGACGGAAGCACTGGACTTTGTTGGTGTCCATCAAGAGAGGATTCTTCAGGTATCTCACATACTTCCTCTGTGGTGGTTCACTTGGCTTCTGTGTTGCAATAGAAACATGTCAGAAAGTGCAGAAGCACTGAAAAGAGGCTCCTGCCTCAGAAAGATTTACAGTAGAAATAATTCCATAGTGGGAGAAGAAGGGTAGAATATACAAGCCATGCAGTCAGGCAGGGATAATTGTTATGATACTTGTTAGAGCCGGGCAGTCACCATTTGTGCATCCTGTTCACTCTTGGGGTTATCACTTTTCTACAGGTGTTCAATACGCCTGCTCAACACAGTAGCAGAAGTGAGAGTTTGATGGGAACTCACTTTCTGGCTGTCTGCTCTGGAAAGAAAAGGATGAGAGCTGTGCTTGGAGGTGGCTTCAGCTCCGCCTTGCTCAGATAATGAAAATGCTGTGGTCGGGGTTCAGCCGCCATTCGGGTTGGCAAACTCTCGTGTTCTGCAATACTGAAATACCTGCACTGTTTATACCGTGGTGCTGAATTACCTGCATGCTCCCTAGACAAATAGCTCTCTTCTCATATGGCAGCGTAGTTCGTGAAATGTATTGACCTCTGAGTAAATATGAAGTGCTTTGGGTCTGGCCCTTGTGCTTTGTGGCTATGGTCTTGAATGCATTTTCTGTCCCTAAGGGCAGATACTCTGCATCTTCAGCTTTTTCTCCTAGAGAAGGGAACGGGCTTTTTGTGATTTAACTGTAATCGCCCTGATTTACTTCACTCTCCTTTACAGTGCCTGAATGCGGTACGGACAGTACAGAGCTTGGCCTGTCTGGAAGAGGCCGATCACACTGTTGGCTTCATTCTTCAGCTCTCGAATTTCACAAAGGAGTGGCATTTCCACCTGCCACAGCTTATGAGGGACATGCAGGTAGGGATCGGGATGCTGCTGTGGATGATACCTTGCCTTGGAGCACAGGGATTTGCATCTGTGTCCTGGTTTTGGCTGGGTAGAATTAATTATCTTCTCAGTAGCTGCTGTGGTTTGGATTTAGTATGAGAAGAATGTTGGTAACACTGATGTTTTCAGTTGCTGCTAAGAAATCAAGGACTTTTCCAGTTTCTGGCATTCAGCGAACGAGCAGGTGTTCAGGAGCTGGGAGGGAGCACGGCCAGGCAGATAGCCCAGCTGGGCAGTGGAAACACTACACACCACAGACGTCGTGCTCAGTTAATGAATGGCGGTCGGCTTGGCGGGGAGGGAGCTCTCTGCTCTCTTGTTTCTGTGAGCTCGAATCCTTTCTTGTCTAGGAATTTGAACTTTTTGGGGGGTTCAGGGTTTGTGGGTTTTTTTTGCGAAATTCTCAAAAATTCTCATGTTTGACGTTCCATGATTGCTGCTCAGGGACTGGCTGTGGATCAGTGATCAGGTAGTGAGAAAAATGTTATCGTATATAGTTTGTTTCGCATATTCATTATTATCTATTATTAGTAGTAGTAGTATTTCCTTTGTTGTCTTATTAAACTGTCTTTATCTAACCCACAAGTTTCCCCTTTTGTCCATTCTCCTTCCCATCCCGCTGGAGGGAAGAGGAGGGGTGAGCGAGCGGCTGTCTAGTGCTTGGCTGCCGGGTTAAACTGTGACAGTGTGTCAAGAGAAAATGGCACTGTGTCACGTTTTTGTTGCTGCTCTTTCAGTAGGAACTTTTGCTGAAGTCATTTAAATGTCTGTTCTGTCAGTACCTTGACTGCATTGAGTGAGGAAAGGTAACTGTTGTGAGACACATGTGGTAGCTTGGAAAAATAACTTGGGGAATTCAATGTCTTGCTCTTGGTTCTCAGTGCCAGGTGACTCCAAGAAAATACTAGGAAATCAGGAGACTGCATTGATCCTTCATGATCACAGTGTTCTGTTTAACTGGATTTTCTAGCTTCCACCAATGGTAGTGAATATTGAGTTTTGAGCTTTTAAGATATTTCTCCCTCACCTTATTTATTTCAGGTGAATCTGTGTTACCTGTGTCAGGCCTGTACCTCCCTCCTGCACAGCCGCAAAATGCTCCAGCACTACCTGCAGGTGAGGCTGGGGACCCTAAACCCAACTGTAAGTTAGGAGTGTTGCACGCCTGTGCTCCCTGTTAAAAGGCAAATACTGTTCAATATCTGGGCTCCTGGATATCGAGTTGATTGTCGGTAATCCTAGCGGTGATTATTGACAATTGTCAATAGTTAGGATTTGCATTTCTCCACAGCAAAAAAAATGTGCGAAGAGTAGTCTGGACTCTAAAAACTCTGGACTGTGTAAAGCCAGTCCTAGAGAAACAGCAGCCTGTGTTTGAATGGTGCTGTTACCATTTTCTAGCTTGCTGCGCTGCAGCAAGAAGGCTGCATTGCCGTAGTACCCTGTAGTGCCATTCATTAAGCCACTGTTGACCTGGTGTCCTTGATCTGATGTAATTTGTTCAGGTGAGATGGCTCTTGTTCTTGGGGAATCCATAGACTGATGAGGTGGAGACGATGCATGGCTACTGATGTGTTGGCTGAGGCTTGGTGTGTTGATTAGAGATTCTTTTTCTGGAGTGTGGAATCTAAATAGCCTCTGCAGCTGCCTCCCTGCAATGCAGTGCCTCCCTCGATGCACGCTAAGGCTAGATTCTCTGCTTCTAGCAGGTGACAGACTTTGGGTGCCTTATTTCCTCATTCCTTTTGTTCATAGCAGTTTTTTTTCCTCAAAATATTCGTCTTAGTGCAAAATAGTACTATCTTTTTTTCTTTCTCCACAGACAAAAAATGGCGATTCCCTTCCATCAAGTGTGACTCCACGAGTGCAGCGTAATCCCCAAGCCTCCTCCAAACATCCCAGCCCCGAGTCAGAGGCAGCAGAGCAGAAAGCGCTGCTTACAGTGCAGTACAGCCTCCTGAAAATCCTCAGCAAATCTCTTGCTGCCCTGCGCCATTTCACCCCTGATGTCTGCCAGATCCTCCTCGATCAGGTAGAGCAAGAGGAGAGACGCCGCTCCCTGAAGGGAGGGGTTTTCAGCATTTCGGCTGATGTTCTGGGTGTACGCAGTGAGGCACAGCCTGTCCCGCTTGAGACCCCGACCTCACCGTACATCTGCCTGCTGTCCTGCACAGAGCAGGAGGGCAGGGTGCAGGGGCTTGCCCTTAGGAATCGATGTGAAGGGGAGGCCTGGCTGTATGTGATCTGCACAGCGCTGGGCGCGGGTAACCTCGCTGAGCACACTGATAGCCTGGCTAGGTTCGTGTCCTCAGTATGTCACTCTTCAGAAGAGCCATCCTCTTGTTACCCTCCTGTCGGCTGCTCTCCAAGTTCAGAAAAGGAGGGTTTAATCCTTGATTCTGGAAGTGTCCTGCTGCTGGCTTTTGGATAGGTAACTTGCTTTTCCTCTGCCTCCAGGTCGATAGGCCTAGGCGTTTGAGAAGTCTGGAAACAGTCATTGCTTTAGCTTGCAGCGTGGTGGCAGGTTTGGGAGTTGGGGAAGGCTCATTCATGTGAGGAGAGCCCTGTAGCCTGGTTGGCAGTGCTGTACAGAACGCTCTCTACTGCTCCATCCTTATACCTGAGATCTGGGAAATTATCTCTGTGTTTCTAGCATGATACAGGGACTAGGTATTCCTGTTGCTATGACAATAGCATACTCATGGCCTCAGAGGTCACTCACTCCTCTTCCTGTTTCTCCACAGTCACTGGACCTTGCTGAGTACAACGTGCTCTTCGTGTTGAGTTTCACCACGCCAGCCTTTGATTCGGATGTCGCACCTTCCTTTGGGACCCTCCTCGCCACAGTCAACGTGGCCCTTAACATGCTGGGCGAGGTACCGGCCGTTTCTCTGTGCGGGAGGGCACAGCAGTTGCAGTGATCTGAGAGTGCTCGCTCAGCTGATGCTTTGAAGAGTAGGGGTGTTTCTTCTTTTGTATCTCCTGTCTCTAATGCCTGTCTTTGTTTCCCTTTAAGCTGGATAAGAAGAAGGAACCTTTCCCTCAGGCTGCAGGGCTGAATATGCAAGAGGGAACCAAAACCCTCAAGTAAGTTTTGAGCTGTTTGATTTAGTCACGGCCAAGGAGAGAACCTAATGCTCCTCAGACCAGAACTGAGGTTTACAGGTATCCATGTAGCTTCGGAGCTGCTCGCTCTGAATGCAGGGAGTTCAGATAGCCCATCAGAAGCTCTCCAAAGCAAGCAGGGATTTTTTGGGAGGGTGGATGAAGCCATCCCATCCTAAGATGCAGTGTAGAGAGTTGTTTGATGCTTATTTATCAGTACACTGAAACCAGACTTCCCTGACGGCCAGCAGGAGTTTCTGCTCAGCTGACCATAGCTTTTGGGTATTGCTGCTTGAGCAGAATGTGGACGGTAACAGCGTTCCCTCGTGTGTACCCTGCGTGTGTGTGGTCTTTGTAGGAGCATTTGACCTTGAAACTAGAGCGTGCTGACCTTTTTGGCTCCTGCTGATGGGTGTTTCTTTGCACAGGTCTCTGCTTATGTTTACAATGGAAAACTGTTTCTACCTGCTCATCTCCCAGGCCGTTCGGTACTTGAGGGACCCAGCTGTGCACCCCCGTGATAAGCAGCGGATGAAGCAGGAGCTCAGCTCTGAGCTGGTAAGCAGCCTCTACCGTCCTTTCTCGCTGTTCGGTGTAGACATGCCTCGTGGGACGAGGTCGTTTGTCTCTGCCTGCCCAGCAGAGCTGGCTCCCCGCGTGAGTCAGCAGCCGTAGGCATCCCGGGCTGTACGTCCTGCTGCTTGTCCGTGTGCCACCGGCACTTCGCTGGGCAGGGAGAGGCGTGTGTTTGAAGAAGCTGACTTGTTCCACGCCTCTAATTTCAGAGTACCCTGCTCTCCAGCCTGTCTCGTTACTTCCGCCGTGGTGGCCCCTCGTCACCTGCCAGCGGGGTTCTTCCCTCCCAAGGAAAGTCTGCCTCCAAGCTGGGTCCCGAGGGGCAGGAGCCTTTGTTTCAGCTGGTGCAGGCCTTTGTCCGGCACGTGCAGAGATAGATCCTGTCCTGCCCCTGCCTCCCGTTTCAGGACTTGCAGCAGAATGATTCATGTCCACTGCAGAAGGCATCACCTTTGGCAGAGCTCGTAACAAGGACTGGGAAAAGGAGGGAGGCCTGGTGTGTGGGCAGTGCTGTAAACCGAGCCGTAACATCAGCAGCGAGATCCCGTTGAACTCTTGCAGCCCAGCGGCAGAGTGAATGTAAGGAGAGCCGAGAGCGGCTGTTGAGCGATCAGCCCACGTGCGCAGCCTGCCCGCTCCGCCTGCTAGAGCATCCCGGCTGGGTACAAGCGCTGAGCAGTCAAAACCTTTATTTTTATAGCTTGTACCTCAGCTGGGGAAGCTGTGGCTGGATGGAGAGAGGAGACAAACTTTCCGCTGGGCATTAACTCTGCTCTTAACACAAGGTGCGGTCTGCCTCTCCCTCGCAGTCAGAGTCCAGCTAAGGCACAACCAAGGGATCAGCCAGCAATTCAGAGACCATCTTTCTACTGCTATTTTTGTACGGAATGGTTCCAGGCGAGATGGTGTATGTGTGCTCACGCCTTCCCTTCACCCTGCAGTCTGTGTGTTGTGTGTGTTTCTGAAGAGCAAGGCCTCACTCAAGGTTTTTAAGTCAAAATTCCATTGCTCCAGTCTTGCAGTTTTTTGTAACTGTTCCCTATTTATACGGATATTAAAACCTTTATAGACAGCAGCTGGGTTCGTGGTTTGGTGTTGGACATAGCAGCCTGCAGCACCAACTCTGCATCTGCTGCGTAGTTCTGCTGGGCTGAAGCCCCAGCTGACAGTGGTGCGAGTTGTGGCGTGGGAGTGACGATCCGGGTGCCGTTTGAAGCGATTACAGTCCAGGGTTGATTCCCTCGGCTTCCCCACACCTACTCCCTTTCTCTTCCTCTCATGTCGGGGAACTCGTAGGAGGTTTTAAACGAGCATCACTATAAAATACTCCTCGGGAGTGATTCTTCTGCACATGGTGGCGGGACCATGCGCACGCATCACTCTCTGCGCAGGTCCTGCCTGTTGCAGCGGCCGGGGAGGGCGCAGGCCCCAGCTGGCAGACGGACGCTGGCTGCAGAGAAGTGCGTCGTGCGGCTTTCGCACTCTCAGGTAGATCAGCCAACTCTTTAAGGTTCTGAGGCTCAGTGTGGTGGAGACACTAAGAGAAGGTCAGTGACTATTGCTTACAATAAAGCCTGAAATCTAGACAGACTTTTCTAAGGTAAGAAATCAAATTTCAGTGTAGCTGTGAGCTAGTAACCTACTAATTCTTTCCTAAAGAGACACTTGATTGCTTTACCAGTCAGAATGTCTTTAATCTCAATGGTTTTAAGAGGCTTAGGTGAGAAAATTAGATTATGTTGCTTTGAGTTTGGGTTTTTTCCTTGTAAGCTGAAGCCATGGTGATATCCTAGCACACTTGTTTGATCCAGTTTTACTTGCCTGGCAGCTCTGGAGAGATCTGAACTAACTGGCTGGAGCAAAGTGCTCTGAAAGTAGAAGGGTGAGGGGCTTGATTACCTTCCAAAAGCACTGGTGAGTGAGCGGCTGGGACAGGGAAGGAGGTGGTGTGACAGTCCCAAGCCTGATCCTGTTTAGATGGGGTCACCTGTAACTGTTAATGCCTTCTGCTGCAGGGAACTATGAGGGCGAACATGGAAAAGGGACGGTGAAGCACTCAGCAGAGCAGATTGCAAATCGGTGACGGGTGGCTGGGGGGAGTGGAAGTAAAACCAGAATTCCGTACATCTAAGCAAGTTCAGCAGTGCTCAGGACTGTTACTTGATAGCTCTTGTTGGTGTCTTTCCTTTTGTTACAGCTTTTGAAGTTACACACAGTGTGCTAATCACTTAGTAGTGTTCACCAAGAATGGACAGAATGAGAATTTAGGGGGAAGTAATACGCTCTTTGAAGTATTTACTCAGGCGCTAGAGTGAGAGTTTCTGGTGCTAGGCAGGAGTCCTTGGTGCTGACAGCAAAAAACAGTGGACGCTGTTGGTCACGCCTGTGTTTTAGAGCTGTAGCTTCACTCGACAGCAGCGTTTCAGCCCTGAACTGTACCTGTATCTGCCCCTCAGCCAGAGGGGCGTGGAAGAGCCTTCAGCCCAGGGCAGCTCCCCAGGACATCTGCAGAGCGGCAGCACGGAGTGCCGGCTGTCTGCAGAGCGCCAGGCAGAAGCAGCGCTCGATTTTCCACACGCTCATTTCTAATGCAGAGGGAAGGGAGCGCTGCTGCCGCGAGCAGACTTCCTTCTGCCTGTTCTGAGGGAAGAGACACCATTTTCTGGTTCATTAAGCTGCTGCTGTTTTTACTAAGGCTGTTCATCCTCTTTCCTTAATGCACCAGGGAGAGGAGTAACAAGGAAACAGGGATGTCGCTGGCTTGCGGGAAAGGCAGACAGACTGGAAGGTGGAAGGAAAACAGGCAGGGGTGGATCTACAGAAGGGTAGGTCTGTGCTAGTGGAAATCATAGCAATCACAAGACTAAAACAGTGGCATGATGTGATTTCGCCATTCTCTTTCATTAGAGTTTAACGGCAGAAAGACTGAGTGCTGTTGCTACCCTACAGAGCATTTCAACAGCTGCTTTTCCAGGAGTTCTTCCCAAGCTGGGTGCTAGGGAGAAGGCTTTACGATTCTAAGTTAGCAGCAGATCCAGTTTCCATAACAACAACAAAAAGTCTGTTAGATCTAGAGTAGCATTTGCAGTCTCTCAGCAGCTGAAGTCCCACTGCTGCTCTATTTCTACTTCAGATTAAGGAGGAGCTGCTGTTTCTTACGAGTTCCTGAACCTGTAGTACAACCGAGATGTGTCATCAGGGAAAGGAACTGCAAGACATCAACAACCTTACGGCATGTTGGGAGTTTCAGCTGGGACAGGAAGGATTCTTAGCTTTGTTTTGCTTTTACACCTGGCTTCCAGGGCTGGGAGAGCAGAGCGGCGCAGCTCCCGCCCCAGCTGCCCCCTTTGCCTCCCTGCCACGCGGCTGGAGAGCCGGAGCAGCCCCGAGCCCGCAAGAGACGCTGAGGCCAGAGGTCAGGCAGTTCGTTTATTGGCAAATAAGTGCTGAAAACCATGAGCCCTACAGACACAGGTGCTCAGTGCCCTGTTACATTAGAGTGGTCACAATACCATAGGGGAAAGTGCAAAAGATCAATAAACAAGCAAAGTTAGTTCTGACATACCAAGGGGAAGGCTGTGAACGGGGAGCTTGGTGCAGGTGAGTTTCTCTTCCATCCAGCTTGAGTGGAAAACTGGTTACACAGCAGTGGAAGTCCCTCAGGTGAGCTCTGGCTAAAAAGCTCGTTATAGGCTTACGCACCGAGCGCTCCCTTTGAGCTCAACCACCGCGTGCATCGGGGCAGCCTGGGTTGTTCGGTGTGTGCGTGGCCAAGAGCAGCTCACTGCTGGAGGGAACAGCAAGGGGGGCCATCCCTGACGGGAGTAGGATGCACCAAGTCTGTTCACTGCTGAGATGGGAGGGGAAGCAGTAGTGAAATCGGTGATCTAGGGTGAAATTAAAGTCAGGCTAAAACATGCCTGGGACAGACACACCGAAAGAAAAGCCTGGACAATTAACACAGGGAGCAAAGCTTGTAAAAAGGCTTGTAAACTCTTTGCAGTCCAAGAGCAGTTTCTCAGAGGAAATGCAAGCAAGATGCATGGTCCCTTGCACCGAGGTTTGATTTTTGACTTACAGGCCCTACGTTGTTAGGTTGGTCTTCACAAAGAAATTTCCTTCCAGCTTCAGAGGACAGCTCTAGGCTGAAGCCATCAGGCACCACAACAGCAAGCACAGCTCTCGGAGAGCCTCATGTTACTGTTCTCCCGCGGGTGGGCAAGGTGGGTGGGTTGAACCGGCTCTTAATTCTTAAATTCAGCTTCCTTGCCTTAAGAGCTAGAACACATCAGGGGGGTTGTGTGGGACCCTTCCCCATGGGAATGCTTGGTGGTTTGACTTGGGCAATTCTACTGCTGAAGAACAGCGAGGACAGGAGGGGCAGACGGGCACTGACCCACAGCGGACAGGAGGGAAGTGCAGCTTAAACTCTGTGAGCAGCTGCCGAGGGAGACAGCTTGCTGGCCCCGGGAAAGCCCCTGCGATAAACAGGGCTAGAGGAGGGTAGAAAAAGTAATCGGGGAATCTTGCGCCATCAAGACTAACCTCAAAGCAGGCTGCACGGGTAGTTAACGAGTTCAGCCTTGGGTGCCATCAGCCCTTTCCCAAAACCTTGCTGTAACAGTTTTACCACTTCTTTCCCACAATTCCCGTATTAGCAATGGAGTGTCAGCCCTGGAGAGAGCAATGGTCTCGGATGAAGAAATCCGCATTAGAAGTGCCAGGAGATGAGGGGTGCATTCTGCTTGTACATTCTTCTTCCTGGAAACGTTTAACTTAACAGTTCCAAGTAAGTGACAGGAACTTTCCCTTTCTGGTTGCCTCTTTCCCCTATGAGCCAGTCTGGATCCATGCCTGGCAGGCTGTACACCGTGATCATCTGGGGAGAGAAGACAGCATTAGGCAGGACCTTCCCCTGCAAACAGAGCCAAGAAGTTCAGCCAGATGGGTACTGAAAGAACAGGCAGTTAATTCCCCAAGTTCATTTAGCAGGCATCCATGCCCTTTCACAGAATCACAGAATAG